>SAMEA104404100__coassemble_942_pt1 | contig 28861 bp, 27 predicted proteins | sample SAMEA104404100__metabat2_low_PE_082 | metagenome-assembled genome bin SAMEA104404100 (sample SAMEA104404100) | Balaenoptera acutorostrata
AGGTGATATGGTGCAGACCCTGTGCGGATTTGCCCTGACGGATGGCGTAGATGCGCTGCTCCGCCACCTCCAGCACCTCAGCCGAGGTGCCGTGGTTCTCCATCACCATATTGGTGAGGGCGGCAGCGGTGTCGCCGATCTGTCGCAGGGTGGACATATCCTTCACAATGGCCACATAGTCCATCACGTTGGTGGTGGTGGGCGTCACATCCATCAGCTGGAAAAAGTATTCTCTTGTCACGCCCTCCTGATAGGTGCCGTCCAGCCGCATCTGCTCCAGCACAGTGACCGGGTCGATCCGCTTGGACAGGGAGAACATGGTGTAAATGGTCTGATAGATCTCCTGATTCTGACGGAGATAGAAGTCATCCGCCTTCAGCTGCTCCACCACCTTGGGCAGACATTCGCTGTCGATGAGGATGGAGCCCAGCACGGCCTGTTCGGCACTGGTGCTGTGGGGAAGCTGTCGGGAAATCAGTTCGTCTTCCATTGCAGGCATAAGTTCACCGCCTTTTGACTAGAAAATAGGGAAATTGCAGAAGCAGGCGCATCAGGCCTCGGTGACCATAACGGTGATGATGCCGCTGATCTCGTAGCCCATCTTGCACTTGACCTGGAAGGTGCCGAAGCTCTTGATGGGGTCGCAGTGCAGGCGCTTGCTGTCGATCTGATAGCCGTACTGCTCCTTCAGAGCGGCGGAGATCTCCTTGGTGGTGACGCTGCCGAACAGCTTTCCGCCGGCGCCGGACTTGGCGGCGATCTTCACGGGGCAGTCCTTCAGCTTGGCAACCAGAGCCATGGCCTCTTCCTTCTCCTTGGCCTCACGCTCACGACGAGCCTGATCCTGGAGCTTCATGGTGTTCACATTATCCGTGGTAGCGGCGACGGCCAGCTTACGGGGGAAGAGGAAGTTGCGGGCGTAGCCGTCGGAAACCTCAACCAGCTGCCCCTTCTTGCCCTGACCGCGGACATCCTGCTGCAGAATAACTTTCATAATAAAATCCTCCTTGAATATGGGAAATAAACAATAATAAATGGGAACTTACTCGCCGTCGGCAAAGTACTGCTCAACGGCACGGAGCAGCTGCTGAAGCCCCGGCTCCGGATCGGTGCCGGGGATCTGCGCTGCGGCTGCTGCGGCATTTCCGCCGCCGCCCAGCAGTTCCAAGATGACCTGCACATTTACATCGCCGATACTGCGGCCGGAAATGATGATATGGCCCTTGTCATCGGGGAACAGCACAAAGCTGGCCATAGTGCCGGCTACATTCAGCAGCTCGTCGGCAGCCTGTGCGGCAATCACACGGCCCACGGAATAGGGCATGGCGGCAATGACCACGCCGTTTTTGAAGGGCCGGGCTTTGGAGATGATGTCGAATTTTGCGATGGTGTCGTCCAGATTAGTCTGGAACAGACGCTTCACATCCACCGTATCTGCGCCGCAGCGACGCAGGAAAGCGGCGGCCTCAAAGGTGCGTCCGCCGGTGCGGAGAGTAAAGCTCTTGGTGTCCAGCACAATGCCGGCCAGCAAGGCTTCTGCCTCGCCACGCATCAGGTCGGAGGTGTCCAGCAGATAGGGCAGCAGCTCACTGACCAGTTCGCAGGCGGAAGAGGCGTAAGGCTCATGATAATTGAGGGCGGCGTTTTCAATGTACTTGGCGGCACGGCGGTGATGGTCGATGACGGCCACCTTATTGCAGCTGAGCAGCAGCTCCGGTGCCACCACCTGATCGGGACGGTTGGTGTCCACGACCACCAACAGAGAGCGGTTATCCGCATGGAGCATGGCTTCCTCGGGAGAAACGAAGGCGTCGGAGTACTCCGGCAGCTTTTTCAGCCGTTCCACCATAATGGTGGCGGGGTTAGTAGAGGGCTCAATGACGATGCGGGCGGGGATGCTGTGCTTACGGGCAATGGCAACCACACCGGCGCAGGCGCCCATGGAGTCCAGATCGGTGAATTTATGGCCCATCACATAGACGGAAGAGGCGCTGGACACCAGACTGCCCAGAGCGCTTGCCATAACACGGCTCTTAACCTTGGTGCGGCGCTCGGTTTCGGTGGCACGGCCGCCGTAGAACTCGAAGGTGAAGCGGTTTTTGATGACCGCCTGATCGCCGCCACGGCTGAGGGCCATTTCGGTGGCCAGAGAGGCGTACTGGAACAGCTCGTCATAATTGGTATCCATGCCGATACCGATGGACATGGTGGCAGCCAGACCGTTGGGAGAAACCACCTTACGCACCGCATCCAGCAGAGCAAACTTGCCCTCCTGCATGGGGGAGAGGTACTGCTCCTCAAATACGAAGAGGTAGCGGTCACGGTCATAACGCAGCACCAGACCCTTGGTGGGAGAGGTCCAGCGGTCGATCTCCTGATCGATGGCAGAGCGCAGGGCGCTTCTGGCGTTGTCGTTCAGGTTGCGGACCAGATCATCATAGTTGTCGATGGTGAGGATGCTGACCACAGGACGGCTGCCGTAGTAGGCGTCCTTGAGGGTTTCCTCCTCCGTCACATCCAGCCAGTAAGTGGTGGCAATGACACCGCTGCTGCTGTGACCCTTGGCCTTGGCCATGTGTCCGAACACCGCAAACTTGCGGTTGTTGATGATTATGGTGGTGGGGCACTCGGTCTTGCCTTCCATGAGCCAGCGGGACTCAAAACCCGGCACCGAAGAGGAAAGCTTGGTGTCGAACAGATGCTCACGCTCACCGGTGATCCGCAGAAACAGATCGTTGGACCAGATGATCTCGTCCGTGTCCGGACGGAAAATCACCATGGGGAAGGGAGCGTTGAGCATGAAATCGTTGCCGGCGGTGCCGATATCTGCACCGGCTGCGGCAATATAGCGGGCGACTTCACGCTGACGATGGCGGGCGGACAGACGGTAGAACACCAGCAGGAGCAGGGTTGCTGCCACCTCCGCCAGACCCAGAATTAAGTTAAAGAAACAAGTGAAAACAGCGAAAATCAGCAGAAACAGAAAGTAGATCCATTGTCTGGGCTCTAAGGCCTGAGCAAGCCGGGAATCCCGTTTTATCTCTTGTTTGCTCACAGTGGGACACCTCCACGATGTACGGACCGCAGTCGATAATACACCTTATTATACATTTCCCTATTATACCAAAGTGGATTGGGAAAAACAAGCGTGACTTCCCCGGGAAAAAGGTACAAAAGGTGGGAGAACAGGCTGAAATCCTTGACAATAGTGGGGAAGATAGGTAAAATGTGCTATACATCGAAGTATGCACATTCCCCTGAGAATGCTTAATGATAGGAGAGAATCAGATCATGGCAAAAGACAAGAAGAAAGTAGAAGCCATCACCTCTATGGAAGAGGATTTTACCAAATGGTACACTGACATCTGCCTGAAGGCAGAGCTGGTGGAGTATTCCAGCGTGAAGGGCTTCCTGATTTTGCGTCCCTATGGCTACGCCATCTGGGAGAATATGTCCCGTATTCTGGACGGCATGTTCAAGGCAACCGGTCATGAGAATGTGGCCATGCCTATGCTGATGCCCGAAAGCCTGCTGAAGAAGGAAGGCGAGCTGGTCAAAGGCTTCGCTCCCGAGGTGGCTTGGGTCACTTCCGGCGGCAGCGATCCTCTGGAGGAGCGTCTGGCAGTCCGTCCCACCAGCGAAACCCTGTTCTGCGACCACTGGTCCCATGTGCTGCAGACCCATCGTCAGCTGCCCATGAAGTACAACCAGTGGTGCTCCGTGGTCCGCTGGGAGAAGAGCACCCGCCCCTTCCTGCGTTCCCGTGAGTTCTGGTGGAACGAAGGCCACACCATCCACGAGACTGCCGAGGAGGCTCAGGCTGAGACCGAGCTGATGCTCAACTGCTATGCTGATTTCTGCCGTGATGCGCTGGCTATCCCCGTGCTGAAGGGCCGTAAGACCGACAAGGAGAAGTTTGCCGGCGCTGAGGCTACCTACACCATCGAGGCTATGATGAAGGACGGCAAGGCTTTGCAGTCCGGCACCAGCCACTACTTTGGTGACAAGTTCTCCAGAGCTTACGATGTCACCTTCACCGGCCGTGATAACACCTTGCAGTACCCCTTCCAGACCTCTTGGGGTGCTTCCACCCGTCTGGTGGGCGCCGTCATCATGACCCACTCCGACGACAACGGTCTGGTGCTGCCTCCCGCTATCGCTCCCATCCAGGTGGTGGTCATTCCCGTGGCACAGCACAAGGAGGGCGTTCTGGACGCCGCTTACGGTCTGGCTGACCGCATCAAGGCTCTGGGCCTGCGTGTCAAGACCGACGACTCCGACCAGTCCAACGGCTGGAAGTACGCTGAGTACGAGATGAAGGGCGTGCCTCTGCGTGTGGAGATCGGCCCCAAGGATATGGAGAAGGATCAGTGCGTCATCGCTCGCCGTGACACCGGTGAGAAGTACTTTGTGCCTCTGGCTGAGCTGGAGACCAAGGTGCAGGAGCTGATGAAGGCAGTCCACGACGACCTGTACGATGCCGCTGCCAAGCGTCTGGAAGAGCGTACCCACACCTGCGAAACCATGGAAGAAGCCAAGGCCATGGTGGAGGAAAAGGGCGGCTTCGTCGAGACCATGTGGTGCGGCGATCTGGAGTGCGAAATGGCAATGAAGGAGAAGGCCGGCCTGACCTCTCGCTGCATGCCCTTCCACCAGAAGAAGATCGGCCCCTGCAAGTGCGCCGTCTGCGGCAAGCCTGCCGACAAGATGGTGGTCTGGGGCGTGGCTTACTAATTCGTCCTTCCCAAAGAAAATCAAACCATTAAACAGCATCCGCAAGACTGCGGATGCTGTTTTTTTGACCTTCCGCCCGAAATTTAAGGAAAAAGCGGCTATGTTTGCCCGTTTCCCTGTGCTACAATGGGCAAAACAGAGGGGAGGGTCAGCGATGGAGCGGAACAGCGACAAACGGACGATTGTAACCACGGTGGCGGCCTGTATCTTGGTGGCAATCGTATTCTATGGTGTGATTGCGGTGTCCAATCAGCAAGGTTGGCTGGTGCTGTCCTTGGGGCAGATCACTTGGTCGAACGCCGGTATTCAGTTTGCCATCCATGCGCTGGCACTGCTGGTGCCGCCGGTGGTTTTCCTGCTTTTAAACCGTACAAAACCCAGCAAGGCAGGATTCACGGGCAGAAACAAGGGCGTTTCCATCGGTTTGGGAATCCTCTACCTGCTTTTGTTTTTCCTTGCCGGAGATTTCTCGGCCGGCGGTGTCTACTATTGGCTGCATATCCTCATCAATATCGGACTGGCGGAAGAGCTGATGTATCGGGGCTTTGCCTATTCCCGGCTGAAACAGGTCAACCCGTGGCTGGCGCTGCTGGTGAGCGGATTTTTCTGGGGTGCAGGCCATGCCATTTATGCCGGAGTGATTGCAGGACGGTCCGTTCCTCAGATTTTGGTTACCACGGTGGTGGGCGGAGCGGATGTTTCCGTCACCGCACTGGGCGGCATCCTCGCAGGAATTGGCTTTGCGGCGCTGTATGAGTGGAGCGGCACTCTGTTTGTCCCGATTTTGCTCCATGCCATTTTGGATTACAGCGGACACAGCCGGAAACCGGATGGCTCGGACTTGCGGCAGCGGTGGCTGTGACGGTGTTCCTTGTGGTGAAAAAGACCTGTGTGGAGCATCAGAGTCTGGCCTTTTGGAAGGCGGAAGAGGATACAATACGCCAACAAACCCAGAGATAACAAACAAAACCCCCGGCTCGGACCTGTCCGAGCCGGGGGTTTTTATATTTTTTGAGGGTAAACTCAGCTCATCAGAGAGCAGACCAGATCGGTATAGGCGCTGGGGTCCTCCAGAGGCAGCTCAGCGATCAGCAGAGCCTGGCAATAGAGCAGCTCCACATACTTCTTGGCCTTTTCGGGGTCGGCAGCCATGGCGGTGCGGATGGTTTCAAACACAGGAGCATCTGCGTTGACCTCCAGAACACGCTCGGCCTTGAAGCCGCCCATGTCGGCGTTCTGACGCTTGAGGTACTTCTCCATCTCAATGGACATGGGGCCGTCAGACACCATGCAGACGGGGTGAGTCTTCAGAATACGGGAGATGCGGACATCCTTGACCTTTTCGCCCAGGGTTTCCTTCATGAAGTCCAGCACTTCCTTGCCGGATTCTGCTTTCTCCTCGGCAGCCTTCTTCTCCTCGTCGGTTTCGGGCAGAGCGTCATCGGCATTGATGCTCTTGAGCTGCTTGCCGTCATACTCGCCCAGCACCTGCATGCAGAACTCGTCCACTTCCTCGGTGAGGAACAGGATTTCGTAGCCGGCGTCCAGAATACGCTCGGCCTGAGGCAGCTTGCCCAGCTTGGCAGCGTCCTCGCCGCAGGCGTAGTAGATATACTTCTGGGACTCGGGCATACGCTCCGTGTACTCCTTCAGGGTGGTGCCCTTGTCAGCAGCGGAGGACAGGAACATCAGCAGATCCTTCAGATTGTCCTTGTCCATGCCGTAGTTGGACACAACGCCGTACTTCAGCTGAGTGCCGAAGGCCTTCCAGAAGGTTTCGTACTTCTCACGGTCGTCCTTGAGCATCTTAGCCAGAGCGCCACGGATTTTCTTGTCCAGATTCTTGGCGATGACCTTCAGCTCACGGGTCTGCTGGAGCATTTCACGGCTGATGTTCAGGCTCACATCGGGGGTGTCCACCACACCGCGGACAAAGCGCAGGTAGTCAGGCAGCAGATCGGCGCAGGTTTCCATGATCAGCACGCCGGAGGAGTAGAGCTGCAGGCCCTTCTCATACTCACGGGTGTAGAAATCGTAGGGGGTCTTGGAAGGAACGAACAGCAGGGCATCGTAGCTGACAGCGCCCTCGGCAGACACCTTGATGGTGTCCAGCGGTGCTTCGTAGTCGCCGAACTTGTCCTGATAGAAGTTGTTGTACTCCTCCTGCGTCACATCGTCCTTCTTCTTCTGCCACACAGGAACCATGGAGTTCATGGTGGACCACTCGGTGTAGTCCTCCCACTCAGGCTTGTAGTCGTCGCCGGCGTCCTCAGGACGGGGCTTCTGACGGGACTTATGCAGCAGCATCTGGATGGGGTAGCGGATGTAGTCGCTGTACTTCTTCACCAGCTCCTGAATACGGAACTCTTCCAGATACATTTCGTACTTTTCGTCCTCGGTGTCGGGCTTGATGTGCAGGATGACATCGGTGCCCACGCCGGTCTTGTCGCACTCGGTGATGGTGTAGCCGTCCAGACCGGTGGAGGTCCACTTGTAGCCGGTGTCGCTGCCGTAGGCCTTGGTGATAACGGTGACTTCATCGGCCACCATGAAGGCGGAGTAGAAGCCCACGCCGAACTGGCCAATCACATCGATGTCCTCGGGCTTCACATCCTCGTTGGCCAGATCCTCTTTGAATTTCAGAGAGCCGGACTTGCAGATGATGCCCAGATTGCTGTCCAGATCTTCCTTGGTCATGCCGATGCCGTTATCGCTGATGGTCAGGGTACGGGCCAGCTTGTCGGGAGTGATGACGATTTTGAAGTCGCTGCGGTTCAGACCCACGCTGTCATCGGTCAGAGCCTGATAGGCCAGCTTGTCCTCTGCGTCGCTGGCGTTGGACAGGATCTCACGCAGGAAAATCTCCTTGTTGGTGTAGATGGAGTTGATCATCAGGTCCAGCAGACGCTTGCTCTCTGCCTTAAACTGCTTCTTTGCCATAGTATTTGGCCTCCTATATGAAATGATTATGATTTACAAATGTTTAGCACTCTGTATATCTGAGTGCTAATACTATTATAGCCATCTCGGCAGGAAATGCAAGGGGGTTCATAAAAATGTTACATAATGGGAGAAATACTTAACTTGTGGACAATGAAGGTGTATGATGAGAAAAATCAAAAGATAAGTGCAAGGAGGTTAGTAATATGTCCACAGAATTGGGAAATTCACCACAGGAAGAAGAGCTGCTGTTGGACCAGATTCGAGAGGATAAAATCAGTTATTCTGAGATACCAGAAGAGTATAGGCTGACTCCAAAAGTTGTTGCACTACAACGGGAAAAAGGGCTAAGACGAACGAGAGAACGAGGATATGATATTATTTCGGATTGTTTCTTTGCGGAAGATATTGTGTTTGATTTGAAAAATACAAAGGAATATAGGGAATTCAATGTTTATTCAACATTTAAGGAATACTATGATTTCCTGGAGGGGGATATCTATCAGAATGCATGCTATTATCAATATACCTTTTCCGAGGAAGAAATCAAAAGATATGAGATTGATATTAGTAAGATCAATAGGGATTGTTTGACAGAACAAAGGATTGAAAAGTATACTTTCGCACCTTCTTTGGACGAAATAGAGCGGTATAAGCAAGTGGAAAATACCAAGAAGAATATAAAGAGATGGATACAGAAGGTCAGTGCATGTGATACCTATGAGGAGTTTGAAAAAGTCGTTAAAAGACTTCGGAAATCAAAAGTTGAACACCTTTGCCGAAAATTTGTTTATAATTTCATTGAGAGTAATAAAGAAAAAACATTTGATATTATAATGGAGAGCATTGCAAAAGATAGAATGTACTTAGGTTATCAAATTACATATGCATTATGTTGTATGTATGATCCTGAGAAAGTATTGGAAGCATTTAGTACGGTGTGTAAGGGAACAACTTCGTTTAACAACAATAGAAGCAAGCTTAAACGATACATCACAAAATTAAAAAACGGAGAAGTTCGGTTTGAAGTTTTTCGGTATTTTGATGCAGAAACACATTTTTTCTGTGAGGAATTACGAGGATACTTGGAACAAATATCCCCATGCGTGAGGATATTCAGGTATTTTGAAACATTGGAGGAGTTCTCTGATTACTTGAGTGGTGATTTCTCCGATTGTGATTTCTCAAAGCTGCTATTTGCTGATGTTGATACTTCAAAATACAAGGTTGACAGCAAAACGATTCTTCCATATCAGGATGGGAAAGAGTTAGACTATCGAATTGAAAAAGGATTTGATAGACATTCTGGAAAATTTTATGTGAATCAATACTGGTCGGATTGGAATGGAAATATAGTTAAAAAATATAGAAATCGTTTTCTGTATTTTTTTGATTTCAAAGCATTTCTAGGTGGTGACTTATCCGGAGCGGACTTGTTATCTTGTGATGGGTTTGAACATATTACAGATATTTCAGACTTAAATTTGACTAATGTAAGTTTAAGAAGTGCAGTGCTGAAACAGTATGATTTTCCCTATGCGCCATGCGCTGAGTCTCTTTGTAAAGTACAGCCCGCCTTATATCACTCTGAATTAGAACAAACTGTTGCGCCAACCTCTGAAAGAGGCAAATTGAGTGAGCAGGAAATCCTGGTGAGTCAGAAAGTATACTATATCTCTGACCTGCATTTAATGCATAGGATCGAACACGCCGGATGCCGCTCTTATGAGGATATACTGTATATCATTCGAAAAATAGTAGATGGTTTAATAGAGCATATATTTAATTTGCAGCCAGCGAATGAAGAGAATGAGTTCCAAACATTGATATATAAAAGCGATATTGATTGGATGAAAAGAAAAAAAGCATTGCTAATTGGAGGGGATGTTGCATCTAATTTTGAAGTGTTTCGGTTGTTTGTTTCGGTGTTGCGGACCGCTGTGCCAGATTCAATTCCAATCGTATTTGTTTTAGGAAACCATGAGTTGTGGAATTTCTCAGGATATTCATTTGATCAGATTGTTTCAGAATATCGTAAGGTTTTGAATAATAACGGGATGTATTTATTGCAAAATGATCTCCTGTTTAAGAATGATGACGATGATCATAGCATTCAGAGAATTTCAAATGAAGTATTATGGTCGATGTCGAAGAAGGAAATCAGAGAAAGAGTGAAAAATGCCCGACTTATTCTATATGGAGGAATTGGCTTCGCTGGATATAATAATCGTTTCAATGCAGATAACGGAATTTATCGAGATGTGATAGACAGAGAAGAAGAAAGAAAGCAAACAAAGAGATTTGAACAGACGTATCATATTGTGTGTGACGCGCTGGCAGATCGACAGGTTGTCATATTCACGCATATGCCACAGAATGATTGGTGTGCCACACCGAAGAGGCAGAGTGGATTTGTTTATGTAAGTGGACATACACATCAAAATGTGTTTTACGATGACGGAGTTTACAGAGTGTATGCTGATAATCAGATGGGATATTTTCAAGAGAATTCTAATGCGAAGTATTTCTATGTGGATGATGAGTATGATATCTTTTCTGATTATAAAGATGGTATTTATCAAATAAGTGCTGAACAATATACAGAGTTCTATAGGGGAAAAAATATTTCTATGACATACAGCAGAACTTCCGGAACAATCTATATGTTAAAAAAGAATAACTGTTATTGTTTCCTTTACCTGACGCCTAAGGGTCGCATACAGATGCTTACAGGTGGTGCAGTAAAGCGTTTGGAGATTCAAAATATTCAATATTATTTTGACCGAATGGATCGTGTAGTAAAACATATTAAAACTCCGTTGGACAAGTACACAGTAATCCAAGAAGAGTTATCCCAAGTAATCAAAATGATTGGCGGAAGTGGTCATATTCATGGATGTATTATCGATATCGATTATTATAATCATATTTATGTGAATCCGATAGATCTAACGATTAAAGGTTATTGGGCACTTGATATGCGGTATAAGATGATTTATCCAAGTATTCCATTATTGTTAAAAAAAGAGTGTCCATCACTATACCAAAACTACATTAAATTACTAGGAGAAGAAAAGAATGTTTCGGAAGTGAATATTAGTGTAAGAGAGGAAGCAGAAAAGCAGCCGGAGCTATATCTCGAAACAGACATATACAGATATTCGAGGGAAATTAAAAAGATGCAGCGATTGAATTCAAATATACTCTGCACATGGTTTGAACCGGAGAATGGTATGGTTGAGCAAAAAACAGGAATAGAAAGTGAAAAATTGCAAAAGAGAAGGCAATAAGAAGACAGGATAACCGTCTGAGAAAAAGATAAACGGGACACTCAAAGAGTGTCCCGTTTTGAAGTGTTTGAATGCGTTTAGAAGTCAGCGTTGCCGACAGTGCGGGGATGGGGCAGCGATCCCAAAGCCGATGGCTTTGGGGACCCGGAAAGACTAGACATCCTCGGGCGGAGTGAATCCGCCCTGCGGCAAGGGTTCGCAGAGCGAACCGCTTGGACGCCCGTGGGGCGAGGGACGTGCTGCCAAAAAACAAAGAACCCTCCGAAGAGGGTTCTTTGAGAAAGTTCATCTAGATTAGAAATCAGCGTTGCCGACAGTGCGGGGATGAGGCAGCACGTCACGGATATTGGACACGCCGGTGAGGTACATGACCATGCGCTCGAAGCCCAGACCGAAGCCTGCGTGACGGCAGCCGCCGTAACGGCGCAGATCGCAGTAGTACTTGTAATCGTCAGCTTCCATGCCCAGCTCCTTGATGCGCTCTTCCAGCAGGTCGAGGCGCTCTTCACGCTGGCTGCCGCCGATGATCTCGCCGATGCCGGGGACCAGGCAGTCTGCGGCGGCGACGGTCTTGCCGTCGTCGTTCAGGCGCATATAGAATGCCTTGATCTCCTTGGGATAATCGGTGACAAAGACGGGCTTCTTGAAGTACTGCTCGGTGAGGAAGCGCTCATGCTCGGTCTGCAGGTCGCAGCCCCAAGACACGGGGTAGTCAAACTCGTGGCCGGACTTCAGCAGGATGTCGATGGCATCGGTGTAGGAAACACGGCCGAAATCGGAAGAAGCCACATGCTCCAGACGCTCCTTCAGGCCCTTATCCACAAAGGAGTTGAAGAAGTTCATCTCATCGGGGCAGTTGTCCATGACATAGCGGATGACGAACTTGATCATGTCCTCGGCCAGGTTCATATCGTCATTCAGGTCAGCGAAGGCAATCTCCGGCTCGATCATCCAGAACTCAGCGGCATGGCGCTGGGTGTTGGAGTTCTCAGCACGGAAGGTGGGGCCGAAGGTGTACACATCGCCGAAGGCCATGGCAAAGTTTTCTGCGTTCAGCTGGCCGGAAACGGTCAGGTTTGCGCTCTTGCCGAAGAAGTCCTGAGAGAAGTCGACGCTGCCGTCCTCTTTGCGGGGAGGATCGTTTACATCCAGCGTGGTGACACGGAACATCTCACCGGCACCTTCGCAGTCGGAGGCGGTGATGATGGGGGTGTGGATATAGACAAAGCCCCGCTCCTGGAAGAACTTATGGATGGCATAAGCGGCCACGCTGCGGACACGGAAGGTGGCGGAGAACAGGTTGGTACGGGGACGCAGGTGCTGCTGGGTGCGGAGATACTCCACGGTGTGGCGCTTCTTCTGCAGGGGATAATCGGGAGCAGAAGTGCCCTCCACCTCGATCTCGTGTGCCTTCAGCTCAAAGGGCTGCTTGGCATCGGGAGTCAGCACCAGCTCACCATGGATGATGAGAGCGGCGCCCACGTTCTGGTGAGCGATTTCATCGTAATTTGCCAGCACATTGCGGTCCATGACCACCTGCAGGTTATTGAAGCAGCTGCCGTCATTCAGGGTGATGAAGCCAAAGGTCTTCATGTCACGCAGAGAGCGCACCCAGCCGGCCACGGTCAGGGTCTGACCGCCCATCGCCTGAGAGTTGGCGTAGATGGAAGCAATCTTAGTACGAGTCAAAGGAAATTCCTCCTTATAGGGTTAATGAACCAAATATGAGGACATTATACTTCCCTTATAGAAACTTTGCAATACTTTCAACGGTTTTCCAAGGAAAAGACCGGCAAAAAACGGAAAGTAAGTGACCAAAAACAGAAAAAGACCCAATCAGGACGAAAAAAGGACAGCCGCAGCGTGCTGCGGCCATCCAAAAGAGAGGAGTATACACTTAATCGGTATCGGGGTCATCGTCGATGTCATTGGCATCATCGGAATCGTCGTCGTCGGGCAGATCGTCTGCGTCGTCATCCGGATCGTCGAAATCATCGGCGTCATCATCCAGATCATCGGTGTCGGGGACAGAGTCATCATCGTCGTCTATATCGCTGACATCGTCCTTGTCATCGACATCGTCGGCATCGTCCATGTCATCCACATCGTCGGCGTCATCCAGATCATAGGGATCCAGCTGATGCTCCAGACGATCCTGTGCGTCATCCAGCTTGTCAAACAGCTCATCCCGGAAGGCTTCGCTCTGCATGAGGGCGGGGTTCTGCTTCAAGGCATCCAGCAGAGCAGTCAGGCTCATCTGTTCGTAGACCCGCTCTTCCTGCTCCTCCTGAGGGGTGTCCGGGGTGTCCTGCTGGTCGTAGTAATCCTCCAGCAAGTCCAGATACTCCTCGTTGATGAGCAGACTCAGCATATAGTGGGGCAAGGTCTGGGCGTTGTTCTCAGCCTGCGCCACATCCTGCTGATTGCAGGAGAAATACACGGAACTTTGGTCGGCAAACAGGCTGCGGATCTCCGCTTCCGCCTGCTCATTTGGGGTGTCCTTCTTCGGGGCATAGGCCACAAGGAAGGGGCCTCCGCCCAACAGTTCCACCAGCTCCGGCGTCAGTTCGGAGAGGGGCTTGCCTTTCAGCTGGCGCAGTACCTCATCGGGGATGGTTCCGTCAGGGGAAGTGGCAGACAGGACACGGTTCTCGTCATCCACGGTCAGCTGCACACTCTGCTGGGCATCAATGGAAACCACAGCGGAGGCATCCATGGACAGCTGAGGTACCACCAGCGTCAGCACCAGTGCCAGCATGGCGGCCATGGCCACCAGCTTGCGCCAGTGTTTGACGGGTTTCTTCTTCTTTGCTCCGCCGGCGGCAGCGGCTGCACCGCCCATGGCGAACAGGCCGCCGGTCTGCACCTGCTCTTCGTACAGGTCTTCGGGGAGAATATACACTTCGTCCCCCACCGCCATAGAGGGCTTGCGGCGGATGCGGATCACTTCTCCGCCTTCTTTCATGGCCAGTGCGTAATGTTCTTTCAGCTCTAAAATCACAACTTTAGTCATGTTGCGTCCACCTCGTTTCTTCAATCCAGCTGGCAAGTGCGGTCAGTCGGCGCACGAACACCAGCATTGTACCTAAAATGAACACCTTACTGGAACGGATGACTTTTTCCGATACCTGACACAGTACTGCAATCGGTCGGATGGGCAGCTTCTTTTTGCGGTAGGTCTGAGCCACGATTTCCTCGTCCTTGCTGGCCTGCTCTGCCGCATCCACGGCTCGGGTGCGGGTGTCCCGATGTTTCGGCGCATTGCGAGCCAGATCCTCGAAGGAAAGGCCGAATTTGCTCAGTTCCTTCTGATATTCCATGATCTCCTCCCGCAGTGCGGCGTTGTCACTCTGGGGTTCCGGCACATCCTGACCGTTTTCTTGCAATTCTTCCAGCGAAACCTGATTGCAGGTCCGCGTGGATTCCTGTGCGTGGTAGGTGGCAAGTCGGCTCCGGATCACCAGTCCGGCGTAGCCCAAAAACTTGCCCCGCTCTCCGTCGAAGCGTTCCACCGCTTCGGCAAAGGCGCTGAGGGCGATGCTGAACTCATCGTCCTGCTCGATGTGGACATAGCGTCCCGTACAGCCACTGACGGTGTGGATGAGGAACGGCATATGCTGTTTGACCAGTTCGTCCAGATGTTCCAGACTGATTTCAATTTCAGATGCCATTGCATGCACCCCCTTTTGTGGAAAAGTTTAGCAAACAGGGAAATCCCTGTCAAACCGACGGCAGACTTACGCCGCCTTGTGTTCCGTCAGCACATTTGCTGCGCTCATAATAATCGCCTCTTTCCCGTTCACTATAAGATACAAGGGGCACATCCGGTTTCGGGCAGTTTTTTCAAAAAATGTGGAAAAAGATTTTCGGTGCTGCGGTTGTCCGGCAAAATAGGCTGTGGTATCATCAGTATGACCCGAACCATGGGAAAAGGAGATTCAACGATGGAATACCATTTGAAATACATCCCTCCGGAAGAACTGGGGCGCATTTACCCTCGGATTGCTCAGGACTTTGTGCCGGAGGAGCGGAAAACGGAAGGACGGCTTTACAAACAGATGGAGGAGGGCTTGGAAACGGGCTGGCTCCTGATGGCAGACGGCAAAGAGGCCGGCTATGCCTTTGTACTGCGGCATCCTGCGGTGAAGCTGGCGCTGGTGGACTATGTTTCGGTATATCCGCAGGGACAAGGACACGGCACCGCCCTCATTACGCTGCTGCAAAACGAGTACATGGAGGGGGGCTTGCTGGCTGAGGTGGAGTCGGTGGTGCCGGGACTCAGCGAAGAGGAAACGGCGTACCGCAAGCTGCGTCAGCGCTTTTACCGCAAGGTGGGATTTCAGCCCACGGCGGTGAAGAATGAAATTTACACCGTCCCCTACCTTGTCCACATCTGGAGTCTGAACCCGATGGCAGACCCCACCGCCACGGCGGCAAAGGCACTGGACACCCTCTATGCGCTCCAGTTGCCCTATGAGGAATACTGCCGGAATGTCCACATCGAAGTGCCGGAGGAAGAGAACAACGAGTAAAAAAAGGAGCCTGAATCCACGGATTCAGGCTCCTTTACAATTTCTATGGGAATCACACCGACGGGGCGCAGTTGTCCACCAGAAGCATATTCAGCTTCTGCCACTGGCGCATTTCGTTGGCGTTGAAGAGCAGGTGCTGCTTGAGGTTTTCGTCCGGCTCCTGAGGGGTCAAGGTCACCAGACACTTAAAGGCGCATGGCATCAGGTCAGCGCTGGAAATGCCGCAGAGCAGTCCCTCAGTAAAGTCACGCAGCTCCAAGGGGTTAAAGATGTACAGCAGGTCCTCCTCCAAGGAATTATACTGGTTGACGAAGGAGAAACGGATCAGCATATCACTGTAAACCACCTTGCCGGAATAGCGCACCTCGCTGCTGCGTCCGGTGGAGGACACCGAGGTGATGGTGAGAAAGGCTTCACTGGTGCCGGAGGGGTCATCGGACTTCTGAATGCGGATGACACCGTCCTTCAGACGCTGGAACCGGCCATCGAAGTAATAGAAGTAGAGCAGGGTGGCTTCATAGAAGGGGCTGTGGCGGTTTTGCATCATGGGGACCGTCGGTGCAGGCGTCGGAACCGGAGGACGGTAGTCCATGAGCTGACAAGGCTCCACACCTAGTGCGGCGCTGATGTCGTAGAGGGTTTCCACGTCCAGCGTGATTTCACCGGTTTCGTATTTGCTGACGCTGGCACGGCTCTTGTGGATCAGATCCGCCAGCTGCTGCAAGGTGAGCTTGCGCTCTCTGCGGTAGCTGCGAATCCGTGCGCCGATGTGCTTGGACAACTCGTTCATAAGGAGTACCTCTGTTTCGTAGGAATATACATTTTCCCTCTTTGCAAGAAGAAAGGGGAGCATTTTACAAAAGTTTGCCTTGATATTCTATCATGAGGAAACAAAGGAAGTCAATTTTCTGTTGTGACGAAACTTGTGCCGGTTTGCAATTTTTGTTGTGAATTTTTATAATGTGGACATCGTTCATTAGAGAGAGGTTTTCGATATGGAACACAAAAAGAAATCCCATTTCTCCGGCTCCTTGGGCTTCGTCCTTGCAGCAGCCGGAAGTGCAGTCGGCGTAGGCAACATCTGGCGCTTCCCCTATCTGGCAGCCCAGGACGGCGGCGGATTGTTCATTCTGGTTTATCTGGTGCTGGTGCTGACTTTTGGTTTTACCCTGCTGACCACTGATATCGCCATTGGACGCCGTACCAAGCAGCCCGCTTTGCAGGCCTTTGGTACGATGAACAAGAAGTGGAATTTCCTGGGTAAGCTTACCTTCTTGGTTCCTGCCATCATTATGACCTATTACGGCGTTATCGGCGGCTGGGTCAGCAAATACTTTGCCATTTATTTGACCGGCAACGGTCCCGCAGCCGCACAGGATGGCTATTTCATGAACTTTATCACCTCCCCGGTGTCTCCTGTCATCTTTACGCTGCTGTTCCTGGCAGCTACCGCCATTGTGGTGTACTTCGGTGTTCAGAAGGGCATTGAGCGGTTCTCTAAGGCAGTGATGCCCGGCTTGCTGGCATTGGTGGTCATCATCGCCGTCTTTGTTCTCACCTTGAAGCACACCGGCCCTGACGGCACGGTTCGCACCGGTTTGCAGGGCTTGGCCGTCTATCTGATCCCCAACTTTGAAGGCCTGACCTTCAGCCGTTTCCTCCACATTCTTCTGGACGCAATGAGCCAGCTGTTCTTCTCCCTCAGCGTGTCCATGGGCATCATGATCACCTATGGCTCCTATGTGAAGGACGATGTGAATCTGAGCCGTTCCATTCACCAGATCGAGTTCTTCGACACCGGTGTGGCCCTGCTGGCCGGCGCTATGATCGTGCCCGCAGTCTTTATGTTCTCCGGTACCGAGGGCATGGATCAGGGTCCCAGCTTGATGTTTGAGGCTCTGCCGAAGGTGTTTACCGCCATGGGCGGCGTGGGCCATTTGGTTGGCATTGCCTTCTTCGTGATGCTGGGCTTTGCCGCACTGACCTCCTGCGTGTCCATTCTGGAAACGCTGGTGGCCAACTGCAGCGAGTTGTTCCACATTCCCCGCAAGAAGATGTGCATTATCGTTGCAGCCATCTCCGCCGGCGCAGCTGTGGTGATCTGCATGGGCTACAATGTGCTGTTCTTCAGCGTGCCTCTGCCCAATGGCCAGAACGGCCAGCTGCTGGATGTGATGGACTACATCAGCAACAGCTTCCTCATGCCTCTGATCTCCCTCCTCACCAGCATCTTCATCGGCTGGATCATGAAGCCCAAGTGGATCGAGGAAGAGATGATTTCCAGCGGTCACGCCTTCTCCGGCAAGAAGATGTATTCCTTCATGATTCGATTTGTTGTCCCCGTCATCATGGCTGTGCTGTTCCTCCAGTCCACGGGTCTGATAAAGCTGAAATAAGCGGAACTGACAAACAAAACCAAATACCAAATGAGAAGCGGAGCGTATCCACGGGATACGCTCCGCTTTTTTCTGCCCGCAAAAACCGCCCCGACTGGATCAACCTGCGGGGCGGTTTTTAGGTTCTTAGAGAATGTAGTCATAAATGGCCTTGGCCACGCCGTCCTCCTCGTTGGAGGTGGTGACCACCTTTGCGGTCTGGAACACGCAGTCCTCGCTGTTGGCCATCGCCACAGACAGTCCGGCCGAGCGGAGCATTTCCACATCGTTTTCCGAATCACCGCAGGCCATGGTCTGCTCCTGCGGGATGCCCAGATGCGCTGCCAGCGCCAGCATGGCATGACCCTTCGAGGCAGTGGGGGCGGTGATTTCCAGATTATCGGTGCCGCCGGACACCACGGAAAGCGTCGGGTGCTGTGCCAGAATGGCACGCAGCGGGGCTTCGTCCACCCAGTGGTCATCGGTATCGTGGAGGAAGTTCAGGGTGAATTTTTCCACATGACTGTGGGTCAGGATGTACTCCACCGGATCATCCAGCACAATGCGGGAATTGCGCAGATAGGCTCGCACCGGCTCGGAAATGGACAGCTGGGGCAGCAGATCCAACTGGGATGCGGTGGCATAGCCCTTGCCGTCGGCAAAGAAGGTGGCCATCAGGTTCAGCTGCAAAAACTGCCGCATCAGATCGGCGGCCAGCTGGGTGTCCAGATAGTCGGCGTGGATCTGCACTCCGTCGGACAGGCGGTAGACTACGGCACCGTTGGAGGTGAGGGCGTAGTTGACGCCGGGGATGTCCAGAAATTCCTGCGTGATGCCGGTCAGCGGTCGGCCGGAGGCAGGCAGCACGGTGACACCGGCGGCGATGGCCTTTTCCAGTGCCGTTCGGGTGACAGGGGAAATGTGTTTGTCGTTGGTGAGGACGGTTCCGTCCAGGTCCAGTGCCAGCAGGCGAATGGGGGACTTCATAGCAGACTTCCTTTCTTTAGAGTGCACGGATGAGGGTGATGGCTCGGCCCAGCAGGGTCATGCTTTCATTCCTCGGGTGGGGTGGATATTCCGGATTAGCGGCTTGGAGCAGATTCCCCTGCACCTGCCGCACCAGCAGGCTGTCCTGCTGGACAAAGACGGCGACGGCGCCGTCAGGAATGGTACGGGTGCGTTTGACCAGCAGACGATCGCCCTCCAAGATGCGGGGATACATGGAAAAACCCTTCATTTGCAGGACGAAGCAGTCCTCCGGCGCTTTTCCTTCCAGCTGGGAGCGGGGAATCAGCTGGGTGTCCGGGCCGGGAACCAGCGTGCCGTCCGGGGCAAGGTCCACCATAACAGGAAAGGGCAGGGCGGTTTCTGTGGGGGTGGAGTCCACACCGCTGAGCCATTCCGGCGATACGGATAGGGCGGCAGCAAGACGAATTAGTTTATCTGCCTTGGGACAGTAGCGTCCGCTGAGGTACAGGCTGATGCTGCCCCGGTCAATGCCGGAGGCACGGGCCAGCTCTGCCTGAGTGAATCCGCTGGCGGCAAAGGCCTGTTCCAGACGGGAACGGGTCAAATCGGGCTGCATAGATGGGGCTCCTTTCCTGCGTGTTTGTATGATCACATACAGAATACGAGAAAAAAGGGAAGAAATCAACGCAGGAACGATTAATTTTGTTTATTTGTATATTCAAACTAGAACAAGTGTTCTATTATAGCGTCAAGAAATCCAGCCGCCTGTCAGGCACAGCCGGCCAAACGGAAGAGAAGAAAGGGCAGGACAAGGACTGGATTTCCAAGGAACAAAAGGAGGGATGATGTGGATTTCACACGGGGGAAGCTGCCCGGAGATACCGAGGCCAACGCACTGGTGGAGCGGGCGCTGTTTTTGGCGGCCACCGGATACTGGTACACCGAAGAGAAGCGGGAGACCTCGGACAAGGGCGGCGAGAAAATCACCAGAACAAGAAAACAGGCCGCCCCCAATGTGTCTGCCATCGCCCTGTGGCTCAGTCACCGTGTTCCGGAGCGTTGGGGCGACCAACTGGAACCGCCTTCGGAGAACAATCTCTTCGCCATGCTGCGTGAGGAGTGGGAAGGGGGTGAAGGCGACGAAGTTTCAGCAATTCAGTCCCAAACAGAAGCTGGCCATGACGTGGTGGAAGCAGAAGGAGTACCGGAAACTGGACGGAATCCTCTGTGACGGTGCGGTGCGAAGCGGCAAGACGGTCTGCCTGACGGTGGGTTTTCTGCTTTGGAGCATGACGGCTTATGAAAACTGCACCTTTGCCATCTGCGGCAAGACCATTGAAAGTCTGCGGCGCAATGTGACCAACCAGATCCCTCAGTGGGTGGAGGGCATCTTCCGCATTGAGGAGAAGCGCAGCGAAAACCGCATCACGGTGTACAGCGGAACACGGAAGAATGACTACTACCTGTTCGGCGGCAGGGATGAGAGCAGCTTTGCCCTGATTCAGGGCATTACGCTGGCCGGTGTGCTGCTGGACGAGGTGGCGTTGATGCCCCGGTCCTTTGTGGAGCAGGCCATCGCCCGATGCAGTGTGAAGGGAAGTAAATTCTGGTTCAACTGCAACCCAGAGGGGCGAAGCCACTGGTTTTTTCGGGAGTGGGTGGAAAAGAGCGAGGAGCGGCGGGTGCTGCACCTCCACTTTACCATGAAGGACAACCCCTCACTGGATGAAGGCGTGCGCCGCCGCTATGAGCGGCTGTACACCGGAGCATTTTATGACCGCTACATCCGAGGGCTTTGGCGTTCTGCCGAAGGCACGGTCTACGACATGTTCGACGAAGCCCGCCACATGACCGACACGCTGCCCGCCCTCACCGGGGACACCTATGTGTCGGTGGACTACGGCACACTGAACCCGACGGTGTTCCTCAAATGGCAGAGAGGGTCCGATGGCATCTGGTACTGCACCGGAGAGTATTACTGGTCCGGCCGCCAGAATCAGAAGCAAAAGACCGACGGAGAGTACGCCGACGCCATGGGACAGTTTTTGGCGGGAACCGTGCCTAGAGCGGTGATCGTGGACCCGTCGGCAGCCAGCTTTATCACCGAACTGCGCCGCCGGGGCTATCGGGTCCAGCGGGCAGACAACCGGGTCGGCGACGGCATTCGGGCGGTCGGCGAACTGCTGCGGCAGGACAAGCTTCGCTTTCACAGCAGTTGTATCCACACAGAGGAGGAATTTTGCAGCTATGTCTGGGATGAAACCTTTGCCCTGAAGGGGGAAGATCGTCCGGTGAAGGAGCATGACCACTGCATGGATGCCATGCGCTACTTTGTGATGACGGTGCTGTATCGAGGGTCTGCCCGGGTGTCCAGACGCCCCAGCGGACTTTGACGGGAAACAAGGAGGAAGAAAACAAATGATTTTATATTTGGATCGGGCGGAAGTGCCTGATGTGGAGCGCCTGCCGTCCGAGGTGCTTCGCAGTCTGCTTCGCAAGGGCGAACAGGCCGTCGGCCGCTACGACAAGCTGTGGCGCTACTATCTGGGTCAGCATGATATCCGCACCGAGGGCGGTCGGGATGAGGTCAAAGTGGTGGTGAACTACGCCAAATATGTGGTGGACATCGCTCTGGGCTACTATTTGGGCCATCCGGTGAAGTATGACGCCAACCAGACTGACGCACTGGGCCGCAAGGTGGATTTGATGCCCCTGATTCACTGCTACGATCAGGCCCACTTGCAGGAGGCCGATCTCACCATCGGCAAGACCATGGGCATCATGGGCGACTGCTTGGAGCTGTGCTATTCCACCGGCGGTGAGCATCCCGGCCCGGCTTCTGCGGTGATCGACCCCAGAAGAGGCATTTTGGTGAAGGACAACACGGTGGAACACGCCAATCTCTTCGGACTGATCTGGGAGAAGCGCAAAAAGCTCTCTGGCGAGAATTATTACTTCGTCACGGTCTACACCGACCGCACCGCAAAGGACTACATCTGCACCGACCTGAACGGCGGCCAGTTTATGCCCTCCGGTGAGGTGCGTTACCACTGGTTCGGCGCAGTTCCTCTTATTGACTACGCCAACAACGACGAGCGACAGGGCGACTTTGAGCAGATCATCTCGCTGATCGACGCCTATGACGCACTGATGAGCGCACGACTGACCGACAAGAAGAAGTTTGTGGATGCGTTGCTGGTATTCTTCGGCATGACGCTGGCAGAAGGCGATGAGCGTCGTTTGGCTGTGGAAAAGTTCATTGACGGCGCACCGCTGGACGCCCGCGCGGAATACATCCAGAAAACTTTCAACGAGTCGGAGGTGCAGGTGCTGGCGGATGCGCTGGTGCGGGAGATGCACAAGATGACCCTCACGGTGGATATGTCCGACCAGCAGTTTGCGGGCAATTCCTCCGGTCAGGCGCTGAAGCTGAAGATGCTGACCATGGATCAGCTGGTTAGCCGCAAGATGCGCCGCATGGAGCGAGGACTCCGTGAGCGCATGGCCCTCTACAACCACGAACTGATGGTGCGGGGCGTGATGCCTGCGGTGGATCACACGCAGGTGGATGTGATCTTTACCCCCAACCTGCCCATCAACGAGGGCGAGCGTGTGGATCTGGTGTGCAAGCTACAGGGCATTGTGGACGATCAGACCCTGCTCAGTCAGCTGTGGTTCATCAGCGACCCTGCCGAAGCGGCAGAAATCATGCGCCGCCGCAAAGAAGGACAGGCGGAGGACTAATTTGGAATAGATCGTTCCGGACACAGGACGGGACGGGATAGAAAGGAGAAAGACCATGGAAGAAGAACTGGTAGAGCAGCAGGAGGAGGTCACACTGGATGACCTGCTGCGGGAAAACCGAAGCTATCAGTCTGCCTTTGACAAGAAGGTGGACAAGGCGCTGCAGACGGCCCGGGGCAACTGGGAACGGGAACAGGCGGCAGCACTGGAAGAACATCGGCAGACCGTGGAGCAGGAGACTCGTCAGGCATTGGAGGAGGAAAAACAGGCGCTGGCGCAGAAAGAGGCGGACTATGAACACCGCATGCGTCAGGTAGAGGTGGCAGATCAGCTGGTTCAGCTGGGACTGCCGGCACGCTTCGCAGGCTGGCTCACCGGGAACACCAGGGAAGAGAGCATGGAGCGGGTCGGTCAGTTTGAAACCGCCTTCCGTGAGGCGGTCAGCGACACGGTGACTGCCCGCATGGGCGGGCCGATTCCTTCGGAACCTGCCGCCGGACCGGCCATGGATCTGGACACCATTCGGGGTATGAGCCCCCGAGAAATCAACGCCCACTGGGCGGAAATTCAGAACACACTGAAAGGATGAATGAAAAATGGCATTTGAAAACTTTATTCCCGAGGTCTGGTCTGCCAGACTGCTGGAGCATCTGGACAAGGCCCATGTCTATGCGGCTCTGATGAATCGTGACTACGAGGGCGATATCCGTGCCTACGGCGACACCGTTCACATCAACCAGATCGGCGACATTCAGATCAAGGACTACACCGGCGTGGACATCGCCGCCCCTGAGGAACTGGACAGCACCCTGATGGATCTGAAAATCGATCAGGCCAAGTACTTCAACTTCCAGATCAAGGACATCGACAACGCCCAGTCCAACCCCAAGGTGGTGGACGCCGCCATGCAGCGTGCCAGCTACGGCATCAACGATGTGGTGGACTGCTATCTGGCAAAGCTGCTGCTGGACGGTGCCAAGTCGCAGAACACCATCACCGCCGCTTCTCTGACCGCGGAAAACGCCTATGACTACCTGGTGGATCTGGGTGTGTGCCTCAACGAGAACAATGTGCCTATGATGGGCCGCTGGGTGGTCATTCCCCCTTGGTTCCACGGTCTGCTGCTGAAAGACCCCCGCTTTGTGGGCAACGGCACCGGCTACAATCAGGCCATTCTGCAGGGCGGCTGGGTCGGCGATGCCGCCGGCTTCCGCATCCACCTGAGCAACAATGTGCCGTTCGATTCCAGCACCTACTCCATCATTGCCGGCACCAATGCCGCAGGCTCTTACGCCGAGCAGCTGGTGGAGCTGGAGGCTTACCGTCTGGAAAAGAACTTCGCAGACGCCGTGAAGGGTCTGCACGTCTACGGCGCAAAGGTCACTCAGCCTGAGGCTCTGGCTGTGCTGAAGTGCACCAAGCCCGGCGCTTGATATGACGGCGGAACAGTACAACGCCGCCCTGCCCAGACTCCGCCGGAGTCTGGGCGTGGGGATGGAGGAAGAAGAGCGGCTGCGGGATGTGCTGGAAGCGGCAGAAGAGGAGATTCTGCGCTATCTGGGCGAACCGGAACTGCCGGAATACGCTCTCTGTCTGCTGGTGGAATTGGCGGGATTGAAATACCTGCAAAACGGCACCGGAACCAAGAGCCAGAGCTACACCGAGGGTCAGCTTTCCCAGAGCGAAAGCTACTACACGCCGGAGGAGTTCCGTGCAGGCACAGAAGCCCTGCTCCGCAGCCTTGCCCGACACCGCAAGGTGCAGATTCGGGGGGCGAAGCAGCGATGAAGTTTCGAGAAACGCCGAAGCTTTGGCAGCAGACGGCTCTTCTCTACCGCCGCCGCACCGGACAGGACAGTCTGGGCAATGAAACGGCGGTTTACGGTATGGAGCAATCAGACGGTGCAGTGCTGGGCAGCTTTCAGTTCCCTCAGGGCTGGAATCCCTCCGGCAAGGTGGGCAGCTTCGGTCAGCGCACCGAACTGACCGGCGAAGAGGGCGGCGGCGTGTTGGAGGGCTTTGTCCGTGAAGATACGGAAGTCTGCCCCTTCGACCGGCTGAAACTGGGGGACGAGGTGTGGGAGGTGCGAGCCATCCACCCTTGGCCCCAGCACCGCAGACTGCTGCTGCGACGGATTCAGTGAGGTGATTGGAAATGAATCGATGGAACACCACCCTCTGCGACCTTTCACCGGAGGTCAAGCAGGTGTTGGAGGAGGTCGACTGCGGCGTACCCTTCACCCTGCGCCGGGGCTTTGCCAGAGGAGCCTTTTCGGCTCCACTGGTGGTCTGGCGGGAGTGGAGCAATGTCAGCACCGACTGTCCGGTGGTGGATGCCGTGACCTTTGAGGTGACGGTGCTGGCCGCCGACATGGATCAGCTGACCGCCCTCACTCAGGGGGTCAACCAAGCCCTCATCGGGCTGGGCCTGCGCCGAACCTATGCGGCCCCCGACAAATTTGATGGACAGAACTATGTAAAGACCTTCCGATTCGGAAGAGCAATCGACAAGCGCACCATGCGCCTTGTGGATCAATGAAAGGATGATTGAATATGGCAACTCAGGGTATTTCCACCATTGGACTGGATGTGAAGGTGGGCGAGGTTTCTCTGAACTATGTCACCGACATCGGCGACATCGGCGCCACGCCCTCTGAGCTGGACGCCACCTGCATGAAGGACAGCATGAAAAAGAGTGTCCCCGGCGTCCAGGAAACCAAGGCATTTGAAGTGACGTTCCTCTTTGATAACTCCTCCACCGACAGCGACTACCGCCGCCTGAAAAAGATGCAGGACGACGGCAACATTGTGGCACTGGAAGTGGCATTCCCCGACGGCACCAAGTTCGCCACCACCGGCTATGTTTCCGTGATGGTCAGCGGTACCAAGGTGGACGAGCTGATCTCCGCCAAGCTGAATCTGAGCCTGCAGAGCGACTGGACGGTCACTGATCCGGCCTGAGAGGAGCGACAACCATGAAAAAGCATGTGTACACCCTCCGTGTGGGAGGGGAAGAATTGCAGCTGCGCCTCACCATGGCCGGTCAGCGTGCGCTGCGCAAGGAGTGGGATGAGGAAATCATGCCCTTTTTGGTGTCTGCGGCAGCGGACGGTGAGCGCTTTTGTAGTCTGATGACCCAGTGCCTGAACTGGGAGGGCAATGAAAACTCCGTGACCGACGGCGCAGACCTCTACGACCTGCTGGTGGATGAGGGCTGGCAGGGTCAGGCCGTCTTTGCGGCGCTGACCTTCGATCTGGCGGCAGAATCCGGCCTGCTGACCCGTGAGCAGGCGGACACCCTCACCGAAACGGTGCTGCACGCCTACAACAACGCCTTTGCGTCCTTGGAGGAGCAGTGACCGAGGACGAACTGCTGCTGGAAGCGGCAGCACTGGGCGAGGACGAGGGAGAAGAGCTGACCTTCGGCGAATTGCAGGAACGAATGGAACGAGCCGAGCTGCGGCAGCGGAGATGGCTGCAGCAGCTCTCCCTCATTGCCTACCGTCATGCGGTGCTGGTGGCACAGGTGCTGTCCGGCCAGAACTTGCCTTCCGTGGAGGAGGCCTTCCCGTTTTGGACCGAGGAAGAGCTGAAAGAACTGCGGCTGAGCCGCTATCGAAGCATGATGGAGCGCCTTGCGGCGCAAAAACAGGGAAAGGAGAGGGATCATGTCATTTCAGGATAGAATCACGCCGGATCGAGCCAAAGAAATTATCAACAGTGTGCATCGTGGCACGGACAGCCTGAACCGACACCTGCTGGCGGTGACGGCAGTCAACAAGACTGCCACCAAGGCGGTTCGGCAGGCCACCAAAGTGACCAAGCAGCTGGCGGCACTGATGCGCTTTGATGAAATCAACCGGCTGAAAGAGAAAACCGTCAGCTCCGGCCGAGGCGGCGGCAGCAGCCATGACAAGGTGAAGGATCATCCCACGGATCGGTACGATATCGGCCACAGATTCCAGCTGCCCAGTCGTGACATTTTCAAAAATGTCTGGGCCGATTTGTCGGTGGATACGGTGGAGATGGAAGAAAGCGCCATGTGCTTTGGCGGCGGCTGGTGGAGAAGCTTTACCGAGTCGGTGCGGCAAGCCATGGGTAATGTGGGTGACTGGGTCAAACGACACCTGTGGGACCCAATTTTCGGTGCGTGGAGCGGCATGGGCGGTCTGGTGCTGGGCATCGGAACCACGCTGCTCAACTCCCCCGCAAGCCTGTGGAATCTCTTCCGCATGGGCTGGCTGTCCACCGATAAGATCGTGGGCATCGGCAACGTGCTTGTGTCTGCGGCATCTACGCTGTGGAGCGAATTTTCCGCCGGTTGGGGTACCCGAGGTGTGGGCATCATCAACACGCTGGCCAATGCCGCATCCAGCCTGTGGGAGCATTTTCGCTCCGGCTGGGGCAGCCGAGGTGTGGGCATTATCAACACGCTGGTCAACGGTGCTTCCACGCTGTGGAGCCGCTTTCGCTCCGCTTGGGGCAGTCCGGTGGTGAGCATTGTCAACACGCTGAAAAACAGTGCGGAAACCCTCTGGTCACAGTTTCGCAAAGGCTGGTCGGGCAAGACGCTGTCCATGAAGCTGACCTTCAACACCGCCATCAGCGGTGTGAAGCGTGCGGTTTGCACGGCGCTGGGACTGACCGGCTGGCCGTCTATTTCCTTTGCCGCCAGAGGCGGCGTGTTCCGCAACGCCACCCTCACTATGCTGGGCGAAGCCGGCACAGAGGCAGTGGTTCCGCTGGAGAACAACACCGAGTGGATGGAAGTGATGGCGGGCAAGCTGCAGGAGCGGATGGGCGTGTCCGGCAGCATCACTGTGCCGGTGTATATCGGCGGAGAGAAGCTGGGCGAGGCGGTGGTGGATTCCATCAATGCCATCACCCGACGCACCGGCGTCAGCCCCATCTACATCTGAGAAAGGAGGAAACCCATGTACAGAGTGAAATTCGGCGGCGTGGAAATGCCTCCTCCCAAGTATAACGGCGGTGTGGTGGAAACCTACGAGGAGATTTGGAGCGCCAACACCGGACGCAATGCGGCCGGCAGCATGGTGGGCACCCGTGTGGCCACCAAAGCCAAGATCAAATTCAGCTGGAATGCGCTGAGCTGGTGGGATGCGGCTAAAATCAAGCAGGCGGTCTGCGGCAAGGGTTTTACCACCTGCACCTATCCCGGGGTGGACGGTCAGAGCCACACCATCATCGGCTATTTTTCTGCGCCCAGCTTCAGCCAGTACAGCTGGCAGGACGGAAAGCGTTGGGCCACCGCTGTGTCCGTCAACTTTATCGAGAAATGAGGTGAGAGGAGATGTACACACCCTCAAAGGCGTTTTTAGAGCGCACAGACAGCGAGCCTTTTGTGGTCTGGGTGGTGGGCAGCCATGGGTCTGTGGCGGTGGATGATTGTTCCGTGACTCGGAGCTGGTGCGGCAGTCAGTTTACCTTGGGCAGCGCCTGTGCCGGTGAGTTTAAGGCCACGGTGCAGCGGGATGACCTGCCCTTTGCCAAGGGCGAGCAGGTCAAACTGGAGATCGGGCTGAACGGCGTCAAAGAGCGAGAGCCCATGGGCACCTTTACCCTCACTACGCTCCGGCGGGAGATCGACGACGACCGCTACACTCTGACGGGTCGGGACGCCATCGGCGAAGCGTTGGAAGGCTTTTACGGCGGCAGTGAAACGGTGAAAGCGGCCACGGTGCTGGAAGAAATCTGCCGCCGATGCGGATTTGCGGTACCTCAAGTGACTTTGCCGGAGGATGCGATGCTGACGGTGGAGGAAAAGACCATGCGCGCGCTTCTGGCGGAGATCGCACTGCTGTGCGGCTGCAACGCTGGAATTGACCGCTTCGGTGCCTTGCAGCTGAGGGGCTGGAGCGGGGACAGCTGCCCCTTGGGCGTAGAGGACTACTACCAGTCCAAGCTTCGGGTCAATGAGGAGGACTATGTGCTGGGTCTGCTGGAAGTCAAGGATGGGGAAAAGACCTATTCCGACCAGTTGGAAGGCTTGACGCAGGGGCTTAAATTGCAGGGCTGCATGACCCAAGAGGCCTTCGACCAGCTTTGGAGCAAGTGGAAAAACACCACCTTCCGACCGGGTCAGGTGGAACTGCCTGAGGGCATCTGGCTGGACCCGGGCGATTGGCTCCGCATCACGGACAGCCGAGGTCAGACCTATACCATGCCGGTGCTTGAGGTGACTCACACCTTTGACGGTGGTTTTCGTTCTCAGGTGAAAGCCAATGTGTCGGAAAGCAAGGCGGGCAACAGCCAGACC
>SAMEA104404100__coassemble_1057_pt1 | contig 26842 bp, 24 predicted proteins | sample SAMEA104404100__metabat2_low_PE_082 | metagenome-assembled genome bin SAMEA104404100 (sample SAMEA104404100) | Balaenoptera acutorostrata
GGACACGGCTCCGGCATTATTTTGCTGGGGGCTTTGATCGGCATGATTGCCGGCGGCTGGTATGAGCGCAAGCTGCGCCGGTTCTTCGGCCCCTGCATGATGAGCGCTGCGCTGGCATTGCTGGCGGCTGCGCTGGTTCGGGGTTTGGCGGCGCTCTGTTTTTCCGCAGGAGCCACCCCGCTGGCCGTGCTTCGTATCGGCGGATTGGAAGCAATTTATTCGCTTTTGCTGGCGGTGCCTGCCTATCCCATGTTCCTCTTTGTCCATAAGCATTTGAGTAACGGCTGAGGAGGGCAGTATGGAAGGGAAAAAGTTTTATACCCGCACCGTCGTACTGGTGGGAGCGGTTTTGCTGATGGTGCTGACCTTCGGGGGCTTGCTGTACTACACCCAGATTGCTGTGGGCATGGATGAGGAAACGCTGGCCGCCATCAACACCATGACGAAAGAAGAGCCGGTTCCGGCTGCCCGAGGCAATATCACCGACCGCAACGGCAATGTGCTGGTGGGCAGTGAAAGCCACTATCAGGTGGAGCTGGAACTGGACAAAATGGGGGATGCCAAGGCACAGGCGCAGACGGTGCTGGAACTGTTGGCGCTTTGCAAGAAGCTGGATCAGGCGTGGGTGGACACGGAAATGCCCATCAGCCAAACTACCCCCTACACCTTTACCAAAGAGGATGTGTACACCTACACCGACGCCGACGGCACGGAGAAGGACACCCGCCTTGGGCGGATGTGCAAGGCCATGAAGTGGGATCTGACGCCGGATGCGGGACAGCTCATCGACCAGATGAAGCAGACCTTCGGACTGGAAGATACGGAAGAAACCGACGCCCGCAATGCGCTGGGTGTGCTGTACTCCTGCTACCTGCGAAAAAATGAGATCCTTTGGACGGAGTATGCCTTTGCCCGGGATGTGGGCGTCCAGTTTATCACCGTGGTGAAGGAGCGGGACATGGACGGCGTGACCATCGGCGTGGAAAGCGTCCGGGACTATCGCACCCCGTATGCCGCCCATCTGCTGGGTCAGGTCGGCCTCATTACGGCAGAGAATTGGACGGAAGGCGAAAACTACAAGGAGCGGGGCTATGCCATGGATGATGTGGTGGGCCTGTCCGGTGTGGAGTACGCCTTTGAGGAGCAGCTTCGGGGACAGGACGGCGTTCACGCCGTCACCGTCAACCGAGAGGGCGATCCGGTCAGCGAAAAGGAAGTCACGCCGGCGCTGGCTGGCAGCGATGTGGCGCTGACGCTGGACCTTGACTTGCAGGCGGCGGCAGAGGCATCCTTGGCGCAGCATGTGCCGGAGCTGAACGGTGGACAGGGCGGCGCAGCCGCAGTGGTGATCGATGTGAAGGACGGCGGTGTGCTGACCATGGCAAACTGGCCCACCTTCGATGCGGAAACCATGACCTACGATGATGCGGTGTCCTCTCTGAGTCCCCTCTTTAACCGAGCCTTGCAGGGCACGTACTCTCCCGGCTCCACCTATAAGCCGGTGACTGCGGCTGCGGCACTGGGCTCTGGGGCGGCAACGCCGGAAACCAGAATCCCCTGCACCGGTTATCTGGACTACTACGGAACCCAGTTCCGCTGCTGGATCTATCGAGAGCAGGGCATGACCCACGGCGAGGAAAATGTGTCCGATGCACTGCGGGATTCCTGCAACATCTTCTTCTACCGCATGGGCATTGCGGTGGGTATCGACACCCTCACGGAGTACGCCCAGAAGTTTGGCTTAGGCCTGCCGACGGGCATCGAACTGAAAGAGGCCACCGGCGTCAATGCCGGGCCGGAATATTCGGAGAAGGTGGGGGCAACCTGGTACGGCGGCAACCTGCTTTCGGCGGCCATCGGACAGTCAGATAACCTGTTTACCCCTTTGCAAATTGCAAACTATGTTGCTACGCTGGTCAATGGCGGCACGAGATACTCGGCCCATTTGCTCCATTCAGCCACCGCTGCCGACGGCACGGTGACGGCCCATCAGCCGGAAGTGCTGGGCGAGGTGCAGTTGGCGCCGGAGCATCTGGCAGCCATCAAAGACGGTATGCGCCAGATGGCGGAACACTCAACCACCGTGTCCGCCGCCTTTGCCCGGCTGAAAGCGGCCGGAATTGAGGTAGGTGCCAAGACCGGTTCGGCGCAGGTGTCAGGTCAGGAGCAGGCCAACGGCCTGTTTGTCTGCTTTGCGCCTTATGATGACCCGCAAGTTGCGGTCTGTGTGGCAGTGGAAAAGGGTGGCAGCGGTGCTGCCACCTCCGTCATTGCCGCAGATATTTTGGAGGCATATTTTCAGGTTCCCGAGGAGCCGGCAGTGCCGGCAGAGGAACCGAATGTTGCTCCCTAAAGGAATGATTTTGTTGAGAGAGACGGAAATTTTTCATTCTCGGGACAGCCGATATAAAACTCCTTATGGCGCAGTGGCGTCCAACACGGAGGTGCATTTGAATCTGCGCCCCAGCCGTGAGATGGGATTCAGCCGGGGCGAGGTGACCATGCGCTATGAGATGGATGGAAACCGGACGGAAACCATCCCCATGCCTTGGACGGACACGGACTGGACGGAAGATGTGTTTTCCTGCACCGTCCATGTGGGAAACTACGTGGGTTTGGTGTGGTATCAGCTCCGCCTGTTCGGCTTTGAGGGCCGCTATTGGGAGTCGGAAGAGCATCAGCTGACGGTCTACGACGCCTCTGAGCCTGTGCCGGACTGGTTCGGCAAGGGTATGTGCTATCAGATTTTGCCGGACCGCTTTTACCGCACCCGCATCCCCAATCCGGAAGGAATGGTGGGCGGACGGTGGGTCCATGAAAACTGGGAGGACATTCCGGTGGCTGGTTCGGTGGGCAAGACGCCGGACGGCAAGGACATCTGCAATCGGGACTTTTTCGGCGGAAATCTGGCCGGCATCGAGGAAAAGCTGCCCTATCTGGCATCCCTCGGTGTGGAAACCATCTATTTCTGCCCCATCTTCGAGGCGGCAGAAAACCACCGCTACGGTACGGCAGACTATCGGAAGATCGACCCTATGCTGGGCACAGAGGAGGACTTTGTCCGCCTTTGCGACAAGGCTCACGCACTGGGAATGCGGATTCTGCTGGACGGCGTGTTCAATCACACCGGCTATGTGAGCCGCTACTTCAACGGCGACGGGTTTTACACCGACGAGCCTGGCGCACTTCAAAGTCAGGACTCTCCCTACTATCGCTGGTTTGAGTTCAAGAACTGGCCCCGGGAGTACAACTCCTGGTGGGGCATTTACTCTCTGCCTGAGGTCAACGAGGGTGATCCGGGCTATCGGAACTTCATCTTTGACAGTGAAGATTCCGTGGTGCGCCATTGGCTGCGCTTGGGCGCAGACGGCTGGCGGCTGGATGTGGCAGACGAACTGCCGGATGACTTTATTCGGGGCTTGCATGCCGCTGTGCGGGCAGAACAGCCCGACGGCACGGTGATCGGTGAAGTCTGGGAGGACGGCACCACCAAAATCGCCTACGGCGTCCGCCGGCATCACCTGCTGGGCCGACATCTGGACGGCCTGATGGATTATCCCTTCCGAAATGCCCTCATCGACTATCTGATGGGCGGCGACGCAGCGGAATTTCAGGAAACCATGGAAACCCTGCGGGAAAATTATCCTCCCTTTGCGTTCTACTCCGCCATGAATGCACTGAGCACTCACGATACGGTGCGGATTCTCACCCAGCTGGGCACCGGCGGTGACCATCGGAGCGACTGGCCCCGTTGGAAACGGGAGGCCTACCCCCTGACTCCGGAGGAGCGGAACCGTGGTGTGGCACTGCTCCGCATCGGTGCAGCTGTGCTGTTCCAGTTCCCCGGTGCGCCGACGGTGTATTACGGAGATGAGGTGGGCATGGAGGGCTTTGAGGACCCCTATAACCGCCGCACCTTCCCTTGGGGGAAAGAGGACACCCAGATTCGGGACTGGTTTACCACCTTGGGCCAGAACCGCAAGCACAGCAAGGCTCTGAGAGAGGGCGGCTTGCGCTGGGGCACCTGCGAGGGCCATGTGCTTTCCTTTGTCCGTGACTGGGGCGGAGAGCTGCAGGGTCTGGCGGTCAACTGCGGCACCGAGCCTGCCTTGGTGGAACTGCCTTGGGACGGCATGGGTGCTGTGGAACTGGATCAGGAGAGAAGTCATCTGGCGGTGGACGGCATTTTGTGCGTCAATGTGCCGCCGATGGGAGTCATTCGCCTGAAAGATACCCCCGCAACCAATCGTTGACAAAAAGAAACGCCCGGATGGTAGCCATCTCCGGGCGTTTTTGCTACAATGAGGGCACAAAAGAAAGAAAAGGGGGCGGCAGATATGACCGTCGGTCAAAGAATTGCACAGCTGAGAAAACAGAACAGTCTGTCCCAAGAGGCGTTGGGTGCAGAGTTGGGCGTGTCCCGTCAGGCGATTTCCAAGTGGGAGAGCGATGCCGCCCTGCCGGAAATTGAAAAGCTGATTGCCCTGTCGAAGCGGTTTTCGGTCACCGTCGGCTACCTGCTGGGGGTGGAAGAGGAAGTGCAGCAGGCCGAGCCTTCGGAAGCGTGTGCCGAAGCACAGCCGGATAAGCCCACCGAAGCCGAGGTGCTGGAGCGGTATTTGGATTCGCTGCCCAAGCAGAAGCCGGTGTCCAAGCGGAACCGGATCTTGCTTGCCGTGGTCGCCGTTCTTCTTGTGGTGGTCGTAGCGTACCGCTTTTCTGATTTGAAACGGGGACTGGGCGAGGCCAGAAATGACATTAACTCGCTCAATCACACCGTGTCCCGACTGGAAGACCAGATCAACGGCCTGACCAATGAGATTTCGAATCAGGTGGAGCAGGCCATGCAGCAGGAATACGGCCTGCTGGCAAACTGGGAGCTGAATCTGACCGACATCGACTATGCTGCTGGTCTGGGTGAGGTGGAACTGCGTGCTGTGCTGAAAAAAGGGGTGGAGGACGCCTCTCAGCTGCGGTTTTATGCGGAATGTTCTGATAAAACCATCGCAGAGCCGGTGGAAAGCCAGTGGGATGGGGAGAACTGCATCTACACCGCAAAGGTGCAGCTGCCGCTGACGGAATTCAGTGCGGCTTATTATCTGGCAACTCCGGATGGCACGGTCTGCATTGCGAAGAACTACGAGCATAATCTCACCAACTTGGCAGAAACAACACAGCCCTTGGTGGAATTGGCGCTGTTCAATACGAGTGACAGCAGACAGGTTCGATTCAGCGCTAGTGCATCGGTTTATGTGCCGAAGGAAATGGAACAAGTTCTCGGTCAGCTGGAGCCGCCGGAGGTTTCCATGTGGCTTGCCACCGAGGAGGAGCGGCTGTCGCCGCTGCCGGTGCGGTATGAAGAGTCCAGTGTGCAGCCGTTTATGTACGACATGGGTGTGGAAGGCCCGGTCAGCTCCTTTGAGCCATACCAGAATGAAACGCTGTTCGTGGAGTACGAAATCACCTTCAGCAACGGCTACAAAGTCACCGGACGGTGCAACGAAACGCTGGCGATGAATGAAAGTGGATATTGGGACTCTGGACCAGACATCCCCTATAAGCCGTAACAAAGGAACGAAATCAGGAAGCAGCATCAGGGTTTGCTCTGATGCTGCTTCTTTGTGTCGGCAACCTTACAGCAGCTGTAAGTGGTCTTTTCAAAGAGGCCGTGCTATCCTTTGGGTAGAACATAAAGGAGGTTGTTTTTATGGAACCGATTCTTTTGATTGATAATTTGACGAAACGATATGGCACCGTGCCCAACCAGACCGACGCACTCAATGGCATTACCTTTCAGGTGATGCCGGGGGAGTTTCTGGGCATCATGGGCAGCAGCGGCTCCGGCAAATCCACCCTGCTGAACTGCCTTGCCACGGTGATTCAGCCCACCGGCGGACATATCCGGATGGAAGGCGTGGAGCTGAATACCCTCAAGGGCAAAGCATTGGCTGAGTATCGTGGCAAGGGTGTGGGCTACCTGTTCCAGAACTTTGAACTGCTGGACAATCTGACCGGACGGGAAAATATCCTGCTACCCACCTCGCTCCACGGTGTGTCGGAAAAGGAGAGCCACCAGCGGCTCTGTCAGCTGGCAGACTATCTGGAAATTGCGGATGTGTTGGAAAAGTTCCCCGCCCAGATGTCCGGCGGTCAGCGTCAGCGTGTGGCAGCCGCCAGAGCCCTCATCCTGCACCCCAAGATGATTCTGGCCGATGAGCCCACCGGCGCACTGGACTCCAAGAACGCCAAGAACATCATGGAAAAGCTGTCCGGCCTGAATGAGGACGAACAGGCCACCATCCTGATGGTGACCCACGATTCCACCGCCGCCAGCTACTGCAAGCGCATCTTGTTCATTCAGGACGGCGTGCTTTTCCACGAACTGCGCCGAGGGGAAGAGTCCCAGCGGGACTTTTACGAGCGGATTTTGAAGGTGATGGCACAGCTGGGAGGAGGGAACAGCCATGTTCTCTGATCTGGTTCTCCGCAACAGCAAGCGCAGCCGCAAGGAAAACGGACTGTTTTTCAGCTCTCTGGTGATTTCCATTGTGGCCTTCTATATCATCCTCTCCATCTCCAATCAGGATGTGATGGTGTTCCTGCGGAAAATGGAGAGCGACGCCGTCAATCGGCTGATGATGATTATTCCCGTCTTTTATGTGATGACACTGGCCATCCTGTTCTGCCTCATCTACTTTGCCTGTAAATATCAGTTACAGCGCCGCAGACACGAGTTCGGTGTCTACCTGATGATGGGCATGAGCCGAGGGAAGCTCTTTGGCATGCTGCTGGCGGAAGATTTGGTGAGCAGTGTGCTGGCACTGGTGATTGGATTGCCGGTGGCTGTGCTGATTTCCGAACTCATCAGCCTGATTACCGCCAAACTGGTGGGCATGGGCATCATCGGGCACCAATTCTCTCTGTCCATGTCGGCCATCGTGTTTACGGTCCTTGGATTTTTGGCCATCAAGCTGACGGCTTTCCTGATCCTGAGCGGGAAAATCAGCGGTCAGCAGATCGGCGACCTGCTGGAGGAAAGCCCCGGCGGCACCAAGAAGCAAAAGCCCAATGGGGTCTATGTGATGGCTTTGCTCGGCGGACTTGCCTTGCTGGCAGCCGCTTACACCTTGGCCATTCGAGGCACTGCGTGGCAGAGAGTAGATGTCATGTTCCTCACCCTGCTCATTGGCTTTTTCGGCACGATTTTCCTCTTCTACGGCATGCGTGTGCTGATGGTTCTGCTCTCTCGAACCGGCAGTGCAAAGGACAAACTTCGGGTGTTCAATTTCCGCCAGATCGAGGAAAATGTGGTGCAGCAGTCCACTACCATGGCGGTCAGTTCCATACTGATTCTGGCGGCGCTGTGCTGCTTTGGCGCTGGTGTGGGCATTACCAGCACCAGCGATAAGGATGACCATATCATCGACTACACCTTTGTGGATTACAATATTTACGAGGAAGAAAGCCCCAGCTTTGCCAATTTGCAGGCAGCGTTTGAGGAACACGGCCTGACAGAGCAGTTTTCCAAGCTGTTCCCCATGCGCATCGGCCACATCCACACCACCGAGGAATATGAGGATGTGTTCCAGATGGAGTCGGTGATGGATGCGCTGGAAAGTTTGCCCGAATCGACGGATCGGGATGCGCTGCTGAACAATCTGAGTTATACGGATAAGCCCTATATCCTCTGTCTGTCTGACTACAATCAGATGTTGGAACTGGCGGGTCAGCCGCAGTTGGAATTGGGCGCACAGGAAGCAGCCGTGTATATGAATGCGGAACTGACGACGGACAACCGAATCCAGATGCTGAATGACATTTTTGCCACCCGTCCGGATGCGGTGCTGGATGAAAACCCGCTGACCCTGACCGGAGAGGTGCAGACCACCGGCATCGTGACCGATCGTTCCATCACTTTGTCCTTTGCACTCATTCTGCCGGACGAGGCTTTCTCCTATTATACGCAGGGCCGATACAGTGAGTATGTGAATGGTGTGCTGAGTGACAAGGCCACCAACGGTGCCAGCCTGATGAATGCCATTTCCACCGTGAATGAGAAGCTGGATGCCACCGGCCTGTTCGGTGATGAGCTGAGCTATGAAAGCTATCTGCAAAACATCGGCCGACAGCTCTTTTACATGGTGGCGGCCAGCTATGTCACCATCTATCTGGCCATTATCTTCCTGGTGGTGGCAAATACCATTATGGGCGTCCAGTTCCTGATGAGCCAGCGCAAAACCGGTCGCAGATACCAGACGTTGGTGCGTCTGGGTGCCACCTATGAAATCCTGTGCAAGTCCGCACGCAAGCAAATCAACTGGTTTATGGGCTTGCCGGTCTTTGTGGCAGCCGTCAGCAGTATGTTTGGCGTTCAGGGCCTGTTTTCCGGTATCCTGCAAAGCAGAGGCGCCGGAATGCAGATGAAGCTGTGGATTGTTTCTGGTGCTATGATTTTGGTGCTTTGTGTAGTAGAATGGATCTATATGACGGTTGTTAAGCGTTCCAGTGACCGCTACTTGCTGACGCTGATGCAGCCTCAGCGGGAGGAATAACAGAAACGAAAGGAGGGAGCAAGGGATGAAGCGGATTGCCGTGGTGGAGGATGAAGCCTTTATGCGGGAAGAGCTGTGCAGTATGCTGGAAAAGGCGGGCTACACGGTTTTAGCGCTGACGGAGTTTGAAGATGCCGCCCGACAGCTGATCGACCTTGCTCCCGACCTTGCGGTGTTGGATTTGAACCTGCCGGGAATTAGTGGCTTTGAGATTTGTCAAGAGTTGAAGCAGAAAACTTCCATTCCGGTGCTGGTGCTGACCTCCAGAGATCAGATGAAAGACGAATTGCAGGCCTTTGAACTGGGTGCGGATGAGTACCTGACCAAGCCTTGCCGCAAGGAGCGGCTGCTGGCACGGGTGTCCAATCTGCTCAAGCGGTATGAAGGCCGCACCAATCTGCTGGAAGGACAGGGGTATCTGCTGGATCGGCAGACCTACACCCTCTATATCAACAATACCTCGGTGGTGCTGACCAAGAATCAGGGCAAGCTGCTGGAAGCCCTGCTGTCCGGCGGGGATGCGCTGGTGTCCGCAGAGGAGCTGTGCAACGCCCTCTGGGGTACCACGGAGTTTGTGGATGAAAATGCCTTGCAGGTGAATCTGAGCCGGCTGAAAAAGACCATGGCCAGCCTTGGCATGAAGCAGAAAGTCGCTGTGGTGCGTGGGGTAGGCTATCGGCTGGAAAACGAGGTGGCAGAGTGAAGGCACTTTTGGCGACACTTCGGCAGCACAGGCTTCGCTTGGTGCTGGTGCTGGGGGCGGATGGCTTTTTCGTCCTGCTGCTTTGGCTGTCCGAGGCCAGACAGCTGTGGACACTGGTGCGGCTGCTTCTGCTGGCAAGCTTGCTGCTGCTGGGCGGCAGTCTGCTGGTGTCTCACTATCGGGAGGAAAAGCGAAGCCGCCTGTTTCGGGCGTATTTGACCAGTCCCGATCTGTACAATGAGGAACGGCTCCTTGCCGCCGTAGGTACAAAGGAGCGGGAAGCCTTGCTTCTGCTGTCCTCTGTCCTGCGGGAACAGCAGGTGACGGAAAATGAGCTGCGGTCCGATCTGCACGATTATGAGGAGTATGTGGAAAGCTGGGTCCACGAGGCCAAGACCCCCTTGTCCCTTCTGACCATGCTGCTGGACAATCGGGGCGATGAAATGACCCCGCATTTGCATGCTAAGCTGGACTATGTCCGCTCGGAGTTGCAGGAGGATGTGGCGCAGATCCTCTACTATGCCCGCTTGAAGAGCAGCACCAAGGATTACCTCTTTGAAATAGTGGATTTGCGCTCCTGTATAGAAGAAGTGCTGGAGGACTATGCGCCCTTGCTGGAGGAAAAGCAGTTTGTGGTGGAACATGCGCTGCCGGAAACGCAGGTCTACACCGACCGGCGGGGACTGCTCTTTATGCTGGGACAGATCGTGGCAAATGCCATCAAGTACAGCGGCACCGACCCCAAGCTGACCTTTTTGTTGGAGCAGACGGAGCAGGCAGATGTACTGACCATCGCCGACTGCGGCGTGGGGGTGATGTCCTGTGACCTGCCCTATCTCTTCCAGAAGGGCTTTACCGGCGATTCCACCGACAGTCGGAAAAAAGCCACCGGCATGGGTCTGTACCTGACCAAGCGGATGGCAGATGACTTGAAACTGGGACTGGATGTAACATCGGAGTGGCACAAGTGTTTTGCCATTTCCATTACCTTTCCAAAGAACAATTAACAGAGCCAAAGCGGTGGTCAGCGTAGTGCTGACCGCCGCTTTTTTGCGGGGTGTAAGTTTTACCCTGCGGGCTGTGGATAAAAAAGCAGGCACAGAGAAATCTTTTCTCTGTGCCTGTGTTTTTTTGCGTTGGGCGGGGAATTGTCCCCGACAGATTGTGGAAAAATCAGAACTTTCCGCCTGCGCTGGACCCGCCGCTGCTTCTGGTAGTGGTTCCACCGCCGGAACCGCCGGATTTGGCAGGGGGATCGTACACACGGGACTGGGTGGTGTGGGTGTAGCGGTCATACTGTTCGGTCAGCTTCAAGCCGCCATCGGCCACAAAGGCCTCGGCCTGAGTGCCGTGAGCAACGGATTTGAGCTGACGCTTCAAAACAAAGACCACGACAGCGGCCACCAAGAAGCCCAGCACGATGCAGGCTGCCACGCCGTACAGTCTGGCGTGGGGTGGATCGGGTACGTTGTCCACATCAATGGGAGCGCCCTTCAGAGAGGTGTCCAGCATCTCCGCACAGAGCTTCTGGTAATCCTCAAAACCGTCATTCCAGTTGTTCTTTTTGAAGTCATCCAGGAAATTGTCGCTGAGATAGCCCTTGCCGTAGTCGGTAAAGGCGGTGTTGCCGTAGCCGAAGGCAAAGAGCGCCCAATCCCGCTCGGCCATAGACAGCATCAGAAGAATACCACTCTGATCGCTGCCTTTGCCCAGATTGTTTTCCAGATACAGTTCCTCTGCGGCGGATTCCCCATCATAGGCGTCGGTGTAGCTGGTAAAATCGTCCACGGTGATGATGTACACACCAAAGTCGTATTTTTCGGAAAGCTCGGCGGCATTTGCTTCCAGAGCGTTTGTTTCCTTAGTGGTCAGCAGTCCGGCGCTGTCCGTCACATAGTTGAGTTTGGCCTCAGCAGAAGCCGGAATACACAGCTGCAAAGCCAGCAGCAGGCCTAAACACAGGGCAGTCAGTTTCTTTTTCATGTGTGCCACCACCTTTACGCAAACAGTCCGCCGATGAGGCGGCCCAGCGGGCCGGAGAACAGCAGACTCAGCACCGCCGATGCGCCGATGGCGGTGGACCAGAACCACAGATGGAACTTGCCCTTGTCGGTGGGCAGATCACCCACCATTTTTCCGGTCTGACCGTTCATGGCAAACAGATAGTTTTTGTCCTTCCACTTGGTAGAGAGCATCCAAACGGGCAGAAGCGCATATTTGACTTCGCCCCGTTCCAGTCGGACCCGCTGAGAGCGGGGGATGACGGTGGAATAGCCGTGGACGGTGTTGCGGACGCTGTCAACGGCGGTGTTCTTGCACCGGCTGTCGGCACGCTTGGAGGCGGCATCTGCATCCACATCGTACTTATCGGCCAGAAAACCCGGCAGATAGGCGGTGGAAAATTCCTTCAAATCCTTGTAGTCGTAAGGTTCAATGGAGTCCATGAAGTCGTCCGGCATCTTGGAGGAGCCGTCCACCGGGACCTTCTCAAAGCCGATGGTACCGGAGCGGCGGATATCGTAATGCTTGGTTCTGGTGACCCGATAATCGCCCTCACGGGAGGTATAGGAGTTGGTGGCGGAGAAGGACATATTGACACTGGCTTCGCCGTCAAAGAGCCAGAAGGGCACATAGACACCCTTGATCTCCTGAATGTGGTTTTCAGCGGTAAACGCCTTAGGCAGCAGGATCTTGCCCTTGTAATGCCCCTTCAGCGCCTTGATGGCATCTTCACGGCTCAGCTTGAAGGGCAGCACATAGTCAGGCCGCAGGGTTCCGCCGAACTGACCGGGCACCACCGTGGGGTTGCCGCAGTAAGGGCAGCTGGTGGCGGCGGTGGTTTCGTCGCAGATCAGCTGTGCGCCGCAGGATGGACAGGTGTAAGCACGCATTTTGGCTGCGTCCTCACCCCAGTCACCGCCGACGCCGGACACATCCCAGCCCATTTCCTCATTGGCCTGAGCGCCGTCCGTTTCCGGATGCTCGGCAGCAGCGGCGGCTTCCGCTTCTTTTTCTTCCGCAGCCTGCTGAGCGGCCGCGGCTTTTTCTTCTTGCTCGGCATACAAAGATTCGATTTCTTTGACCTCGTATGTACTGCCGCAGTAGTCACATTCCAGCTTGCCGGAGGCCCCTACAAAGTGCAGCGGGCCGGTGCAGGCAGGGCATTTATAGTTTGTCACCTGATCTGGCATGATCGTCCCTCCCTTTCACGTCTTTCTCTTGGTATCATAGCACTTGCGTACTTCGGGGGACTGGGGGGCAGTCCCCCAAAGCGAAACTCATTTACTGAATATCTCCGTCATCAAAGGGGTCGCCGCATTCGGGGCAGAACTTGGGCGGATGAGTCGGATCGGCAGGCTCCCAGCCGCACTTGTCGCACTTGTACTGGGGCACGCCGGCCGGCTTTTGGGTGCCGCATTCGGGGCAGAATTTGCCCTTGTTGAGCTTGCCGCAGGTGGGGCAGGTCCAGCCGTCAGCAGCGGGAGCGGCAGGCTTGGGTTTGCCGCACTCAGGGCAGAACTTACCGGTGACCGTTGCGCCGCAGGAGCAGACCCAGCTGGTCTCCGGAGCGGGCTTGGGCTTACCGCAGGCGGAGCAGAACTTGCCGGTGTTGCCCACCTGACCGCAGCCACAGGTCCAGCCGGCGGGAGCGGCAGACTGGGCAGTTTGCTGCTGTGCCTGCTGCTGTGCGGCCTGCTGCTGACCCATCTGATAGAGATTCTGGGGGTTCATGCCGCCCATCTGTCCGGCCATATTCATGCCCATGAAAGCCATGGCAGGGCCGGTGCTGGTGTTCTGAGCGGCGGAGCGCATGGCGTCCGCCTGAGCGCTGACCATGTGGGCGGCAGCACGGGTGGGGTCCATAAAGGCGGCGTTGCGCTGCAGTTCCTTGATCATCTGCTCGTCCTCTTCGTCCGCCTTCACAGAGGACACGCCGAAGGACACGATTTCCATGCCACGGATCTCTCGCCACTTGCCGGACAGCTCCTCGTTGAGGACCTGAGCCAGTTCGGCGGTGTGGCCGGGCAGAGCGGAGTAGCGGACGCCCATGGTGCTGATCTTGGCAAAGCCGGGCTGGAGTGCAGTCAGCAGCTCGGTTTTCAGCTGGCTGTCCAGACGGTCACGGGTGTACACATCGGACACATTGCCGCACACATTGGTGTAGAACAGCAGGGGGTTGGTGATGCGGTAGCTGTACTCGCCAAAGCAGCGGATGGCAATATCAATGTCGATACCGGCACGCTCGTCCACCACACGGAAGGGGACAGGAGAGGGAGTGCCGTACTTGTTGCCCATCAGTTCACGGGTGTTGAAGTAGTAGACCCGCTGATCCTTGGGTGCTTCACCGCCAAAGGCGATGCGCTTGCCGATGGCGTGGAAGGTCTGCACCACGCTTTCGCCCAGATCGCCGGAGAAGATGGTAGGCTCGGTGGAAGCGTCAAAGATGAACTCGCCGGGTTCGGCGGAAACTTCCACCACCTTGCCCTGCTCCACAATGAGCATACACTGGCCGTCGGCCACGGCTACAACGGAGCCGGTAGTGATGATGTTGTCGCTGGCCTTGGACTTGGAGAAACGGCCGGAAGTGCGCTTTTGTCCCTTTGCCATCAGTACATTATCAGGCAGAGCGTCACAGTAGAAAAATTCCTTCCACTGATCGCCCAGTACGCCGCTGACGGCCTGTTTTGCAGCTCGAATAAGTCCCATAGTATATGCTCCTCTCGTAATTGGTCAGTTTCGATGGATGTTATCAGGATTCATGTTCTGTATTGTCGGTCTGGCTGGGGAAAACGTCCTCATTCTTTGCGGAATAGGGATTTTTGTTGGCCCGAACCGGATCACGCTTCTGACTGCTGCGGTTAGCCCAGAAGGCCAGTGCGGTCAGGATCAAGGCGTGGCAGCCCCAGACCACACAGGCAATCCAAGTGAAAAACCAGGGGATATCCTTCCAAATATGAAGAATCACCATGAGAATGGCGGCAAGTCCCCACCAGAAGTGGATTGCCATATTAGAAATAAAGCAAAGGAAAAAACCTTTGGACGGATCGGCTTGTTTCATAGATGTATGCTCCTTTCCTTGCTTATCGTTGATGCAAAGTCAGTCGTTTTCTGTGCCGGCAAACGATGCCGCACCGTGATATGAGCATATTATAGTAAATACCTTACAGAAAAGCTATCTTTTTTTTGAAAGATTTGCCTATTTTGTCTAAAACAGCTTGTTGCCGCAAAGAAGGGATGGTATACTCAGTCCAAAAAATACGAGTTACGAAGGAGGCATGGAAGATGGGAGGCATCCATCAAAACACGGGAAACAAATATGAGGGGATTTTTCAGAAATTCCGCTTGGGACTTCAGAACTGGTGCCGCACCGGCAAAGAACCGGTTGCCGGCAATCAGGACATGAAATACTATCTGGATTTGCAGGAGAAAAGACTGAGCGAGCATGGACTGACCATGAAGCTGAATCTGCAGCCGGATAAAGAGGTCATGTCGATCCAGCAGACCAGTGAGATGATCCCGCTTGTGGGCAGCCGGTTTGCTCGCTTCAAGCAGTCCCTGTACGCCCAGTATGTGACGAGAAATGTCTCCTTTCTGCGGGGCGATCAGGAGCTGTATCAAAAGCAGGACTACATTGCCATGTATCAGACCATTCTGGACCCGGAGCCGGAGGACAAAGGGCTGGGCCAGACCGCCTATGTCTGTCCCAACTGCGGCTCGATTTCCAAGCTGGAAGTGCTGCAAGAAACCGGATGTCCTTACTGCGGCACCCGGTATTTGATGAAAGATCTGTACCCGAAGGTCACAAACTATTACTTTGTGGATACCGGCTCTAAGCCGGAACGTGGGCGGGGAAAGCTAAAATTCCGAATCTTATTGGCCGCAGCCTGTGCAAGCCTCCTTCAGACAGGGTATGCCATGATGACGGATGCAGAGATGGACATCCTGTCGGGGGCAATGACCCTTCTGGTAGGCTTTGGCTTCTGGGCGTTTATCATCTACTTTGTCTATTCCATGTGGCTGTTGATCCATGCGGGAAAAGAGGCGGCTAAGGCTGCTTCTCTGGTAGGCGCAACCGCAGGATCCAAGACCAAAATTACCCGGCAGTTACAAGAATGTGACCCTGCCTTTGACTATGAGTACTTTGAGGGCAAGGCACTCTCTCTGGCCAGAATCATTATGCTGAGTCAGCATCCGGAAGACTGCGTGCAGTACAAGGGTCCGGCGTGTGGAAATCGGTTCTCCGACATTGTGGATATCCAGTACCGGGGTGGGATTGGGGCGCGCCAGATCAAAAAGACCAGCGAGCGTGTCGAGGTGGAGTTGGAGCTGTACCTCACCAATACGCTGTGCAGCGGTGGAAAAATCAAACAGAAGGAGGAGAAAGTCCGGGTGCGTATGTACCACAATGCGGAGTTCCCGCTGGATCGCTCCTTCTCCATCGCCAAGGTGCAGTGCCCCAACTGCGGCGGCAGCTTCGATGCCAGAAAAGAGAAGTGCTGTCCTTATTGCGATCAGCCCTATGATGCGGGTATCAATGACTGGATCGTAACCGCGATCAGCAGATCCTGATGGTGAAATGAAAAAAGAGCGGGTGTGGAAGAAAAAAATTCTTCCACACCCGCTTTGGTGTTATTGGTAGATGGGGCGGTCAGAGGCAGCCGCTGCGTGGAGCAGACGGTAGACCAGCAGGAACATCAGTCCGGTGAAAATCAGGAAGACCCAGTAAGAAAGGGTGCTGTCCAGCATCAGACAGTAATCGTAGAAGCCATGCACCAGCGTTGGCACGAAAAAGGACAGAAACAGGTTTTTCTGCATGCCGGCCTGGTTGCCATGGATGAAGCAATCTCTGGCTCTGCCGTAAAATACGCCCATCAGGATGGAAAAGCACAGGTGGGCAGGCACAGCGGTGATGGCACGGCCCACAGCAGTGGCCAGACCGTAGGAAAAGACATACTTCACATTTTCGATGGCGGCAAAGCCCAGAGAAACGAAAGCGGAGTATACCACAGCATCGAACAGGAAATCGAAGTGGGGAGAAGTCCAAGAAATCCGTTTGAGGAAGAACAGCTTGCTGCCCTCTTCCACACAAGCCACACAGACGAAGGCCAGCAGGAAGTGATAGATGTAATAGTCGAAAATGGGGTTATAGAAGGCGTTCAGCAGGTTGCCCAACACCCGTTCCAGCACGATGGAGGCAATGACAGAGCCGCCGCCGCCCAGCAGAAGCAAGCGAGCCAACAGCTGGGGCGGCTCTTTTTCGATTTGATCCTGTTTGTAGATATAGCCCAGCAAGAGCAAGGCAGGCAGCAGTGCGGCAAGCGTGTAAATACGCATAGGCGGAACCATCCTCTCTAAAGGAATTGAGTTTCCACCATTATAGCAAGCTGCGGGGGAAAAGTCATCTCCTGTTTCGACGGATTCCGGCACAGACATCCCCGAGGGTCTGAGCGGCTTCGCTCTCCCATTTTCGGCTGCGGGCCAGATCGCCCAGTGACACCATGCCCACTACGGAGCCACCCTCCACCACCGGCAGACGGCGGATCTGGCTGTGGGACATGCGATGGGCGGCCTCGGTGATGGATTGCTCCGGCGAAACGGTGATGGGGGCGATGGACATGATGTCCCGCACCGGAACCCGAACCGGATCCTCTCCGGCGGCAATGCAGCGCAGCACAATGTCCCGGTCGGTGACGATGCCGCAGAGCTGACCGGAGTTATCGCACACCGGAAGCGCCCCTAAATCGTGGCGGCTCAGCAGTCTTGCCGCCAGTGCGGCACTCTCGTCCGGAGTGATGCTGACCACGGACTTGTTCATCAAATCTCGAATACGCATGGCTGAATCCTCCCATCCATGACAAAACACCTTCTCTGAGAGTATCTCCCAGAGAAGGCGTTTTTAATCACAGGGAAGGATGTTAATTCACGTCCAGTTCGTTCTGCTCAACCAGCTGGAAGGACAGGTCAAAGGACTCCCCGTCCCGATAGACCGTGACGGACACGGAATCGCCCACCCGTCTGCCGCTGAGGTTCACATCGGCGACGCTATGGACCGGAATGCCGTCCACATGGGTGATGATGTCGCCCTCCATCAGACCGGCGGCAGCGGCGTCGGAATTGGGGGCCACCGTGACCACAAACAGGCCGTCGATTTCCGAGCCTTCATGATCACCGGCAGAGGCGGTGTAGCAGGTGATGCCCATGACGGGATGCTCCACTTCACCATCCAACACCAGTGTGTCGGTGATGCGCTTGGCAACGGTGGAGGGAATGGCAAAGCCCATGCCCTCAATGCCACTCTCTGGGTCGATCAGCTTCATGTTGACCACACCTACCACCTGACCATAGGAGTTGATGAGGGGGCCGCCGGAGTTGCCCACATTCAGGGCGGCGGTGGTCTGGAGCAGCGTCATGGTGTATCCATCCATGTTAACGGTGCGGTTGATGGCAGAGATGATGCCGTTGGAGAAGGAACCAGAGTACTCCATGCCCATGGGGTTGCCGATGGCGAAACATTCGTCACCCACGTAAATCTCACTGCTGGCGGCAAACTGTGCCGGAACCAGTCCTTCGGCGTCAATTTTCAGCAGGGCCAGATCGGTGTTTTCATCGTCACCCACCAGCAGAGCGTCATAAATCGTGCCATCATGGGTGATGATCTCTGCCTCGTTGGCGCCGGCCACCACATGCTGGTTGGTGAGAATACAGCCGTCCTCACTCAGCACAATGCCGGTGGCGCAGGCACCGCCCTCATCGTCGTAGACCAGAATGGAAACCACACTGGGGATCATCTTGTCATAGATTTCCCGATAGGTGAGCGGGGTGGTGCCGGAGGTGGAGAGCGTCAGGGAGAAGTCCAGCGGGTCAGTGTAACGCTCGATATAGCTGGGGCCGAAGTCGGAATCCTCGACCGGCTCCAGTCCCGGGCCGGGGTCGAAGGAATCACCGGCGCTGGGCGCGGGTGCAGGCAAGGGGCCCACATGGGAGAGGTCGGTGTCAGAAATCGCACATTGCGCCAACAGCAGACCAACCACTACCAGCGCAATCACCACCAGAACAATGATGTTCTCACGCTTAGACAGCTTGGAGCGCTTGACCTGCTTGGACGGATAGGACACCGTGGTGCTGCCGCCATCCGGCGGGACCGGAGTGCTGGGCGGCACATTCACTGTTGCAGGCCGAGGCTTCGGCGGCTTTTTTGCTGTTTCCGATGCAGCGGTGCGATCCCACGGGTCATCGTAGGAGTTTTTGCGGCCGCGGTTGTATTGATCCCAGTCGTGCATGGACAAACCCTCCGTCAGCTGGCCAGAGCCAGCGTGAAAATGAATTCCGTCACACCGTTTTCGCTGGTGACGGTGATGTTTTCCTTGTGTTGGTTGAGAATGGTTTTGACGATGTGCAGACCCAGACCCACGCCTTCCTTGTCCATGCTTCTGGAGCGGTCGGACTTGTGGAAGCGGTCGAAGATCATGCCGATTTCGTCCGGGGGAATGGTTTCCCCCTGATTTTTGATGCTGACATACGCCTTGCGGTTCTTGGCGGTGATGCTGACAGAGATCACAGAGCCGGGACAGGCGAATTTGGCGGCGTTGTCCAGCAGATTATAGCAAACCTGGGTGATGCCGTCGGGGTCGCCCCAGACCATGGTTCGCTTGTCGGGGATGTGGAGGTCCATATCCAGCCGATGGGAGCGGATTTTGCCCTCCAGACTGATGACCGCCTGCACCATGGTTTCGCAGATGTCAAATTCCACCTGAGAATTGACAGTTTCCTTGTTCTGCAGTGCGCTCATGTCCAGCATACGGCGCACCAGACGGCTGAGCCGTGCGGTTTCCGAAGCTACCACTTGCAGGGATTCATTGACCTTTTCCGGCGGGATAGTGCCGTCCAGAATACCGCTGGTAAAGCCGGAAATGGTGGTCAGCGGCGTTTTCAGCTCGTGAGAGATGTTGGCCACAAACTCCCGACGATCCTTTTCGGTGGAGGCCAGAGAGTCCGCCATGGTGTTGAAGGTGCAGGCCAGTTCTCCAATCTCGTCCTTGCGGTGGCAGTCGGTGATACGCAGATCGTGTTCACCAAGGCCGAAGCGCCGCACCACATCCGTCAGCTCCTGCAACGGCTTGGCCTGCTGGAGAGAGAAGATGGAGTTGGACACAAAGGCGATGCAGAACACCACCACAGCGGTGAAGAAGAACAGCGTGGCAAGGGAGTGCCACAGCACCATCAGATCTTCGGCCGAAGCGGTCATGAAAATCATAAATTCCATTTCGGGGCCGTTTTCCGTCTGAATATAGATCGGGCGTCCGGACACGAAATGCACGTTGTCGTAGATGCCAAGGTCAGATATACCGGAGTAGCTGCCCTGCTGTTCCACCGTGGAAGTGATGCTGGGGGTGATGATGGAATCCGGCTGGCCGTAGGCCTTGCAGGTGCCGTCGTTGTCGGCATAGCGGATGACCATGCCGTCCTCGTCGCAGAGCAGCAGATTGGCCTGAGAAATGCTGCTGAGGGCAGGGGAATAGAAGGGGAAGCCTTCCTGCTCCGAAGTGGGGGAAAAGCCCCGATCCATCAGTTTCTGGGTGAGGGTTGCCACATAGGACAGGTTCTCATCCATGGTTTGGGTGCGGTCCTGCACCATATAGCGGTAGCTCAAGGTCATAAAGGCCGCAGCCAGCAGGAAGAAGGAAACAAGGATCATTCCGGCGGTCAGGAGAAAGTGCCGGCGAAACATGGAGTGTTTCATGCGTCCACCAGCTCGAATTTATAGCCCACGCCCCAGACCGTCTTGAGGGTCCAGCGATCGCTGACCCCTTCCAGCTTTTCTCTCAGACGCTTGATATGTACATCCACGGTGCGGCTGTCGCCAAAGTAGTCAAAGCCCCACACCTCATCCAGCAGCTGGTTGCGGGTAAAGACACGGTTGGGAGCGGATGCCAGATGATACAGCAGCTCCATCTCCTTGGGAGGCGTGTCGATGCGCTTGCCGTCCACCAGCAGCTCATAGGAGTCCAGATTGATGACCAGCTTGTCGAAGATCAGCTTCTTCTCGCTGGTGGTGTCGCCGTCACCAAAGCGGCGCAGCACAGCGTGGATGCGAGCCAGCACTTCCTTCATGTCGAAGGGCTTGACGATGTAGTCATCTGCACCCATTTCCAGACCGGCCACCTTATCCTCGGTCTGACCCTTGGCGGTCATCATGATGATGGGAGTCTTGCCGGACTCACGAATCTTGCGGCAGACAGCCCAGCCGTCCATGACGGGCAGCATGATGTCCAGCAGCACCAGATCCGGATTCCAGCTGCGGTACAGTTCTACGCCCTTTCCGCCGTCCGGTGCGCAGTTGGTTTCAAAACCTTCCTTCTCCAGATAAAGCTGAAGCAGTTGGGTGATATTGGGGTCATCTTCAACGATCAAAACTTTCGTTGCCATGAAAAACACCTCTCTCTGATAGTACACGGGTGATACAAGACCTATTGTATCGGACATAGAAGGAATTGCGGTGAATATTTTGTTAAATTCCCAGAAAAATGCGGGTCAAATTCAAAATATTGGAAACGGTAGGGGCCTCGCAGGGATTGGCGAGGAACAATTCGGCCAAATGAAGTGCCTGCCGAGCCACTGCCTGAGGGTCGGTACCCAAATCCAGCAGCCGAAACAGCAGGGCGCACTCATTGATGAGCAGCCGGGAAGATTCCGAATGATTGCTGCAAGCGGCCAACTGCTGGGCACGCAGCAGTTTCACATAGGGATTTTCACCGTCCAGCCGAGCGGCCAAAGCGGCCTGTGGATGGGGGAGCAGGGCTTGAAAACGCCATGCTTCCGGCAAAATGCGGGCGGGGAAGTCCGGTATCAGCGGCACAGAACAATCCGCCGGTGCTACCGTCGGTGCGTAGGAACGCACCAGATCCCGCCATGGTTCGCTGAGGGACACTGCCAGCCAGCCGCCGGAAGGGGCTGCCTGCTCTAAATAAGGGCTGAGGGTGCAGGCATCGGCCAGCCGCTGAGGCTCCACCCGGACAATGAGGGGATAGGGGGTGGCCCATTCTCCGCCCTTGCCGTCACAGCGGAACCGGAAGCTGTCGGGATCGGGAGAGAGCAGACAGTGCAGCTGCTCTCCTGCGTCGCTGACGGTGCGGATGACCTCTTCTCGGGCAAAATCCAGCGGATTCATGTTCAGCAAGTGGGGGCAGACTCGGCTTCCCGCACATCAATGCGGAAGAGGTTCTGACCGGCAAGACGGTGGTCAATTTCGATGTCGTAGTCGATGTCCAGCTTGCCGCCCTCCATGGTGAGGGAGGAGGACAGCTTGCGGGCCATAATGCCCACTTCCATGCTGCCGTAGGGGGTGTTATACAGGCTGGTGTGGCGTTTGCCCAGCTGGAAGACCATTTCAGAGCTGACAGAGCCCACACGGAGCAGGGTCACACGCTTGGGCTCCACCTGAAAGATGGTGGTAGTGCCCACCATGCCGGTGAGTTCGCTCTCCTCGTAGGACAGGCGGAGAAAATCCTCTTCCTGCACCAGCTTGCCTTCGGTGACCAATTCCATCGAGTCCTGCTCACTGCCTTCGTATAACTGTTTCCCCTGAATGGAGATAATCACATCTTTTTCCATGGTATTCTCCTTGTTTAGTAATTCTCAATGCAAATCTGCTCCACCGGCTCAGTGATTTCCCGACCGAGGAAAATGGAGCCCAAATGGTGGAAGGTTTCAGTGCCGTCGCTGACATACCACTGGCAGGTGCCGGACTGATTGGGGTCGGCTCGCAGGTCATTGGCGGCCATCCAGCGGCCGATCTGGTCGGCGGCCTCTGCGCCGGAGTCTAGCAGGCGGACATCCGGTCCCATAAAGTTGCCGATGACCTGAGAGAGCAGCGGATAGTGGGTGCAGCCCAGAATCAGCGTGTCCACGCCAGCATCCTTCAAAGGCTGAAGATAGTCCGCAACCACCGTTTCAATCACCACATCGCCGGGCTGAGTGCGTCCGTTTTCCACCAGAGGGACAAACAGAGGGCAGGGGTTGGAGAAGAGCTGGGCGTCGGAATGTTCGGCGGAGATGATCTTCTCGTAAGCGCCGGTGCGGATGGTGGCCTGCGTGGCGATGATGCCGATGCGGCCATTTTTGGTGCAGGCGGCAGCACGGCGAGCCGTGGGATCTACCACGCCGAAGATGGGCAGATCCTGAGTCTGCTTGAGCGAGTCCAGTGCAATCGAGGACACAGTGCCGCAGGCGATGACAATGGCCTTCAGGTCAAAGGAGCGCAGAAAATTGACATCCTGCATGGCATAACGGAAAATGGTTTCCCGGGAACGGCTGCCGTAAGGCACGCGACCGGTGTCGCCAAAGTAAATGATGTTTTCGTTGGGCATCTCGTGAATCAGACGCCGCACAGCGGTAAGACCGCCAAGACCGGAGTCAAAGACTCCAATGGGTCGGTTATCCATGATGATCTGGTTTCCTCCATGGTCTGAAAAATTCTACTATTATAACATATTATGATACCACAAACACCGAAGTAAGTAAATTATTTCCCGTGAAAAGGGGGAGAAAGAAGGGGGAATGCAGTCTGCACGTTTGACTTTCCAAAGGAATATGATTATAATACGGATAATCCAAAGGGGGGAGGCGGTTTTGATGGAGCTGCATTTGACAACAAAGCAGTTTCGGCGGCTGCTGGACATGGCGTATATTGGAAACTGGATCCTCAACTCCACCCGGGGAGAAGATCGCTTTCATGACTATGATGAAGTGGAATCCCTGTTGTTTGCCAAGGCAGAGCAGGAGGGAATGAACACCCTGTCAGAGCATTGGATGGGGGAGATTGTGCCTTCTCGTGCCTTTATGGAGGGCGGCATCCACGAGGCGATTGCAGACTATGAGGATGCGGTGTTTTTCGATATCCTTGCGGAGGAGCTGGCTCGACGGGACATGGACGATGTGCCCATTGACGAATCGAACTTCGGTGAGCTGACCCGTCGCATGGAGGCCTATATGGCGGAATTTGAGCTTCACGGCACAGATCACGTGCAGGTGGAGAGCGAGTTTATGTAAGCAGCGGACTGCAAATGAAGAAAATAGGAAACCGGTATCAGGTCAACGCCTGATACCGGTTCTTTTTTGTGCAGAAGAAGAGCCGGACGGCATTGCCGTCCGGCTCGTTGTGTTTGGGATTGGGAAAATCAGAAATAGCCGGGGCCGGGATAGGGGTACTTCTCGGACACACCGTACTGATTCACACCGGGCTGGCTGTCTCTGGCAAACCAGATCAGCAGCAGGATGGGGCCGGCGATGGGAATGAAGTAGAAGAGCAGGTAGATGCCGGACTTGCCGATATCGTGGATTCTGCGGAAGGAAACGGCCAGATTGGGGATCAGCAGGGCGATGGAGAGTACGCTGCCGAGGATCACAGGAAGGTGCAGCAGGGAAATCAGTGCACCGGCGGCAGAGCTGACCAGGAAGGTGAACAGGTTAAAGTACCAGAATTCACTGCGGCGGGCACGGCCGTTAAAATTAACGTAGTTTTCAAAGCACCGGCGAATTGCAGCTTCAAACGTCATAATAGGACCTTCTTTCTGACAGCAGTAGGGGTAGTTTGCCCATAAATGTGCAAAAATAACAGTAAAACGGTCAATCCGGCACAAAACTGCTGTATCGTAATATGACCACAATATAGCACGACAGAAAAACAGATGCAAGAAAAAAGAAACTGCCTGACGATGGGTAAACATCGTCAGGCAGAAACTGGTTATTTACCGGAAGCTGCAGCCAAGGCTGCTTCGTCGGCCTTTCGTTTGGATTCGATGGCCTCTTTCAGCATCATATCCTTCACCTTCATCAGGCGGATGGTGGCGTTGCGATCGTTCTCCTCCAGCTTCATGGAGATATACTTGATGCTCTCCTCCATCTGGGGGATCATCACATATTCCAGTGCGTTGACACGGCGGCGGGTCTTTTCAATCTCCTCGGCCAGCAGCTGGGTGGTCTTTTCGATCTGTGCCAGCTTCAGCATATCCTGAAACACAGAACTCAGTGCGTCCACAGCACCGTCCAGCTCGCAGCTGGTGGTGGCGAAGCCGTAGGGATAAATGTCACCTGCGGCACCGCCGGCGGTGTTGAAGTGGTACTCCGGCACATTGACGGACATGATGTTTTTCGTGGTCATCGTCAGTTCCACGCTCTGTTTGGGGTAGAGCAGGGCCTGTTCCAACACTTCGGCGCTCATCAGAGCGGAGGCAACGGTGAAGGAGCCGTGGGCTTGCTTCAAACCTTCCTCGACACGCTGACGCACCTCCCGGTTTTCACGGACCACATCGAGAAACTGCTTCATCAGCTCATCCCGCTTGTCCTTGAGCAGCTTGTGGCCGCGGACAGCGGTACGCAGTCTGCCCTTGAGGCGGGTCAGTTCCATACGAGTGGCGTTTACGGTGGTATTTGCCATCGCTGTAACCCTCCCTTATTCCGCGTCCTTCTTGGGCAGATACTTTTCGATGTGTTCTTCCTTGATACGCTTCAGCTCGCTGACGGGCAGCATGCTCAGCAGCTCCCAGCCCAGATTCAGGGTTTCTTCAATGGAGCGGTTCTCCTCGGGACCCTGTGCCACATAGCGCTTTTCAAAGGCGTCGGCAAACTTGGCGTACAGCAGGTCGGTGGGGCTCAGAGCGGCCTCGCCCAAAATGCTCATCAGTTCCTTGGCTTCCTTACCGGCAGCATAAGCGGCGAAGAGCTGGTTCATGGTGCCGGCGTGATCTTCACGGGTCTTGCCGGGGCCGATGCCCTTATCCTTCAGACGGCTCAGGCTGGGCAGCACATCCACGGGAGGAACGATACCCTTGCGGTACAGCTCACGGCTCAGGATGATCTGACCCTCGGTAATGTAGCCGGTCAGGTCGGGGATGGGATGGGTCTTGTCGTCCTCAGGCATGGTCAGGATGGGGATCATAGTGATGGAGCCATCCTTGCCCAGCTGACGGCCGGCACGCTCATACATGGTGGCCAGGTCGGTGTACAGATAGCCGGGATAGCCACGGCGGCCGGGGACTTCCTTCTTAGCGGCGGAAATCTCACGCAGAGCCTCGGCGTAGTTGGTGATGTCGGTCATGATGACCAGCACGTGCATGCCCTTCTCAAAGGCCAGATACTCTGCGGCGGTCAGTGCCATACGGGGAGTGGCGATACGCTCGACCGCAGGGTCGTTGGCCAGGTTGGTGAACAGAACGGTGCGGTCGATGGCGCCGGTGCGGCGGAACTCATCCACGAAGAACTGAGATTCCTCGAAGGTGATGCCGATGGCGGCAAAGACAACGGCGAAGTTGGACTCGCCGTCCAGCACCTTGGCCTGACGGGCGATCTGGGCAGCCAGAGCGGCGTGGGGCAGGCCGGAGCCGGAGAAGATGGGCAGCTTCTGACCGCGGACCAGGGTATTCAGGCCGTCGATGGCAGAGATACCCGTCTGAATAAACTCGTTGGGGTAGTTCCGGGCGGCGGGGTTCATGGCCAGACCGTTGATGTCCCGGTACTCGTCGGCCAGAATGGCGGGGCCGCCGTCAATGGGCTGGCCCATGCCATTGAACACACGGCCCAGCATATCGCCGGACACGCCCAGCTGCAGGGGGTGGCCCAGGAAGCGGATCTTGGAGTCCTTCAGGTTGATACCGGCAGAGGCCTCAAAGAGCTGGACCACGGCGGAGTCGCCATTGACCTCCAGCACCTTGCAGCGGCGGACCGTCCCATCGGTCAGCTCCACCTCGGCCAGCTCGTCAAAGGTGACGTCCTTCACATGGTTGACCACCATCAGAGGACCGGAGATCTCCTGGATCGTCTTATATTCTCTGATCACAGTACATTCTCTCCCTTCTCAACAACGGAGTTCAGCTCCTGCTCCATCCGCTCCAGCAGGTCGGCATAGTTATCCTTATACTTTTCGCTGGGGACGGACTTGGCCCGGCCAATACCCTCCCGCATGGGGATGTCCAGCAGCTGGGTCAGCTCACCGCCCTTTTCTGCGGCGGCACGGCACTGGGTATCGAACTGGTGGATCAGGTTCAGCATCCGTGCCTGACGGTCCAGTTCGGAATAGGAATCCACATCCACGAAGGAGTTCTGCTGCAAAAAGTCCTCCCGGATCATCTTGGCCACCTCCAGGGTGATCTGATCCTTGGCGGACAGGGAATCCTTACCCACCAGCTGGACGATCTCGTTCAGGCTGGACTCCTCCTGGAGTACGGCCATGGCCCAGTCTCTGTCCCTCATAAAGTCCTGGCCCAGGTGCTCATCGTACCAGGGACGCAGGGAGTCCAGGTACAGGGAATAGGAGTTCAGCCAGTTGATGGCGGGGAAGTGACGCCGGTAGGCCAGGGAGGCATCTAACGCCCAGAACACCTTGACGATCCGCATGGTGGCCTGAGAAACAGGCTCGGACAGGTCACCGCCGGGAGGAGAAACCGCACCTACAGCGGTCAGGCTGCCCCGGCGGTCCTCCTCGGAGCCCAGGCAGGAGACAGAACCGGCCCGCTCGTAGAACTGGGCCAGACGGCTGGCCAGATAGGCGGGGTAGCCCTCCTCACCGGGCATCTCCTCCAGACGGCCGGAC
>SAMEA104404100__coassemble_1066_pt1 | contig 26710 bp, 29 predicted proteins | sample SAMEA104404100__metabat2_low_PE_082 | metagenome-assembled genome bin SAMEA104404100 (sample SAMEA104404100) | Balaenoptera acutorostrata
TTATTCTCACCAGCTGAGCTGGTGGTTTATTTGCACTTAAGCAAGCAAAAAAATGGCAGCTGTCCTCAGATCGGACAGCTGCCATTTTACTGTAAGCAACTTAAATGTGGAAATACTTCTGGAGCATCTTCTCCGGGCCAAGCACCAGAATAGACGCACCACGGCTCAGCACCGTTTCAGACGAGATATTCATATTCAGCTTACCATTGATGCGGATGCCCAGCATATTGATGCCGTACTTCTTGCGGATATCCGCCTGAACCACCGTCTTGCCGATCCAGTCCTCCGGCACATCCAGCTCAAAGATGGAGAACTCGCCGTCCAGCTCGATATAGTCCAGAATATGCTCACCCGTATAGCGGATGGCAGTCCATGCTGCCAGCTGCTTTTCCGGATAGACTACCTCATCGGCACCATTGCGCAGCAGGAATTTCTCCTGCACGCCGGTAGCGGCTCGTGCCACAACCTTCTTTGCGCCCAGCTCCTTCAGCAGAGAAGCCGTTTCCAGAGAGTTCTGGAAATCATCGCCGATGGCGACGATGCACACATCAAAGTTCCGGATGCCCAGAGAGGACAAGAACTCCTCATTGGTGGCATCACCGATCTGTGCGTTGGTCACATAGGGCAGGACAGAGTTGACCCGTTCCTCGTCGACATCGACCGCCATCACCTGATGGTCCAGTTCGTTCAGCTTCATGGCAATATGTCTGCCAAATCTGCCAAGTCCAATCAACAAAACAACCTTCATTTTTTCTCTTCTCCTCTTATCCCACCGTCAGTTTGCCCTGCGGCAGTCTTGAAGTATGGCCCTGATGACCTGCCACCGTGGCAAAGATCAGGGTGAGTCCGCCGACTCTTCCGAAGTACATCAATGCAATCAGAATCAGTCGGGACACCTGTCCCAATCCCGGGGTAATGCCCATGGTCAGACCCACCGTACCCACGGCAGAGCCGGTTTCAAATAGGCAGGTCAGCAAGGGCAGGTTTTCGATGCGGCTGATGATAAAGCCGCCGGTCATGAACATGACAAAATACATGGTCACCAGCGTTGCTGCATGGCGCACCACACCCTCTTCGATGCGGCGTCCAAAGAACTGGGGATGCTCTCTCCGACGGAACACCGATCCGGCATTGGCCAGCATCACCGCCAGCGTGGTGGTTTTCACACCGCCGGCCGTAGAGCCGGGAGAGCCGCCGATCACCATCAGGATAATCATAATGCCCACACCGGCCTCACTGATAGTGGTCAGATCCAAGGTGTTAAAGCCAGCCGTACGCAGGGTGACAGACTGGAACAAAGAACCCAGAATCCGCTCCTTCAGAGGCAGGTCGGAAAATTCAAAGAAGAACAGATAGAGCGCAGGCAGGAAAATCAGACATGCCGTCACCGACAGGATAACCTTGCTCTGCATCCGATAGCGGCGGAATTTCAGCCGATTGACCTTCACATCATCCCAAGTGATAAAGCCGATGCCGCCAATGACGATCAGCAGCATAATTACGATGTTGATGATCGGCTCACCTGCAAATCCGGTCAGCGAGGAATAGGGGCTATTCACGCCCATCAAATCAAATCCCGCATTACAGAATGCGGAAATGGAATGAAATACGCTATACCAGATGCCTTTGCCCTGACCAAAGTCCCTGCAGAACACAGGAGCCATCAGCAGTGCGCCTGCCAGCTCAAAGATCACTGTCATTTTGATAATGAAGTAGGTCAGCTTGATAATACCGCCCACCTGATGCGCAGAAATGGATTCCTGCATGGTACTACGCTGCCGCAGGTTGATTTTTCGTCCTGAGATCAGCGACAACGCCACCGACACCGTTACAACACCCATACCGCCTATTTGAATCAGCGTCAAAATGATCGCCTGTCCAAAGGTCGACCAATAAGTCGCCGTGTCCTGCACCACAAGTCCCGTCACACAGACGGCAGATGTGGCCGTAAAAAGCGTATCGGTAAACGGTGTGACTACACCCGCTCGGGAGGAAATCGGCAGCATCAATAACAAGCTGCCAGTCAAAATGACCCCGGCAAAGCCGAGGATAATAATCTGAGCAGATGACAGCTTCTTTTTCTTCGTCACCGTAGTTACACCTTCTCTTTTTGCATTCTCTGACTCATTATCTCACATCTGTCAATACCGTGTAACCCCTTTTTCAACTGCCTTCACAACTTTTTCTTTTTTGCAAAAGCAGCAGCGGCTCCGACCGTAAGTCGGAGCCGCCAATCTCATTAAATCCACCGTCTGTAAGCAGCGACACACATTAAAAAGCAATCATTTGTCTACTCTTTGGCACATTTAGTTTTCTAGAGCACCTGCAATTGCAGAAACACTATCCATCTTGATGATATCCTGTGCATTCGCAGTAATTGTGTATCTTCCCCCCCCAGTCAAGCGTTACTTCTGCATTATTCTCAACCGCCTCTTTATATACGCCGTATTCTACATAGAACAATCCAGCAAGCTCTACACTGTCTCCACTTCCCGCTTCCAGTGATTTATCAGAGCCCGTTCTATAATATCCATTCTTATATCCATCAAAGAATTTGGACATCCTCTTTTCATAATCGTTCATATAGAATACCGTACGGGAAGTATGATCCCCTACTGTTAATTCCAGTGATATTTCTCCATTATCTGCTTTTTTCGGCAAATACAACTCTGCCCCATCTGCGTCAGAAGCATGGAGCGTAGCAAAAACAAATAAATCTATATCATCATCGTCACTCAAATTTTCTTCCAGCTTTTGAGGATTTCTTGCCATGTATTCTTCAACCGTTAAATTATAATTTGATGGGTCTAGAATACCCGTTTCACTATAATACATGCCATCCAAGGTAAAGTCATAATTGTCTACATCAATTAGATAGGCATTATTAAACACAATCTTGCCGTTCTCAACCGACGAAATGACTCCTACAAACTCATAAGTGTTGGAGGTTGATATAGTAAGCAAATCTTCCTCATTTGCTAAATTTACAACAGAGCGATAGCCACCATAATCCATATATTGAATAGTTCTAAAGAATCCTTGTTCGATCTCTGTTACATATGCGCTCACCCGATATGTGTTACCAACATATGTTTCCGCTGCTCTAAGTGCATTTTGATCCGCATCTGCATAAATATCGGTAAGTTCCACTTTTTCTGCATTTTCAAGCATTTCTTCATAGGATATCACATTATTGTTTGTTGTGTCTGAAGATTCAGACCCATTGATCTGCGCCGTCGATGATGCAGATGAGCACCCCACTAAGGTAAACACCAACGAGAGTGCAAGTAAGGATGTAATTATTTTTTCATTTTCATTCCTCCAACGACTCAAAGTAACAGGATTAACCAGCAATGATATTTTAGATTATAAAATGACAACTATCAATGGTATTACGCCATTATAACATTGTTTATGCACCACAGCACCTTCTCTAAAATAGTGATAACCATAAAATTGAAGGTGATAAAAATGAAAAAAGAATACAAACCGTACTACGAAAAGTTCGGACTGAATGTCGTCTACTATCGAAAAAGGAAAAGATTAACACAATTACAGTTAGCAGAATGTCTAGATATATCAAGAACGCATATCAGCGCAATTGAATTAGGTAATGTGGGCGTCTCTTTCGATGTACTGTTCAAAATGTGTGAAGTTCTGGATATTGCTCCAAAAGATTTATTCGACTTTAGAGACTAAGTATACACGCAGAAATTTGGTATCATTAAAATTCCAGTAATTTCTACAACAAACAAAAAACCTGGCGTTGTACAACGCCAGGTTTTTTATCGTAAGTTATTCGATTTAGAGCTCCTGCTCTGCATCCTTTTTGTTCCAAGGGCCAGTGTGGTAGAACCACAGCGTGATGATGGTTGCCACGGTCCAGCCGATGGGCCATGCACACCAGATGCCAGTGGCACCCAGCACGGTTTTTGCCAGCACAAAGGCCAGCACCACACGGAGCGTCAGATCGGTGAAGGTTGCCACCATGAAGCGCTTCATCAAACCAGCACCACGGAGGATGCCGTCACCCACCAGCTTCACAGACACCACAAAGTAGAAGGGCGCCAGAATCCGCAGGAAGGTAACGCCGGTCTGGATGGCAAGTTCCGTCGGTTCCGACAGGAACAGCCGCAGCAGTCCCTGACCGCCGAAGAAGTAGAGCAGACTCAGAGGCAGGCACAGTACCCAAACCAGCTTGACACCGGCTTTGAATCCCTCTCTCACACGGGACAGCTTCTGAGCGCCGATGTTCTGGGCGGCATAGTTCGAAACGCCGTTGCCCAGAGTGGTAAAGGAGGTAATGACCAGATTGTTCAGCTTCACACCGGCGGAATAGCCTGCCATGACAGCCGAACCAAAGCCGTTGATAACGCTCTGGATGGCGATATTACCAATGGAGATGAAGCTCTGCTGCAGGATGCTGGGGATGGCGATGACTGCCAGACGGCCCAGCATGGGAGTGGAGAACTTCTGCACATGACCCTCTACATGGATTTTCTGCAGACGGCGCATCACAACCACGATGGCCAGCACACAGCTGACGCCCTGGCAGAGGAAGGTAGCCCAAGCCACACCGGACACACCCATGTGGAATCCAGCCACAAAGAGGATATCCACCGCAATATTGGCCGTGGAGGAAATGGCGAGGAAGATGAAGGGGGTTTTCGAATCGCCCAGAGCAGAGAAAATACCGGTGGCGATATTATAGAAGAACACGAAGGGCAAGCCCCAGACATAGATGTCCAGATAGAGCTTGGAGTCGGCCATCAGGCTTTCCGGGGTATTGATGAGCTGCAGCAGGCCTTCTGAGCCTAAAATACCGATTCCCATCAGCACCGCACACAGCACTGCGCTGCTGATGAGGGTCGTATAGACCGCCGTTTTCATTTTTCCGTACTTTTTTGCGCCAAAATACTGGGACACGATGACCGAGCAGCCGATATTGCAGCCAAAGGCAAAGGCGATATAGATCAGCGTGATTTCATAGCTGTTGCCCACAGCGGCCAGTGCATCTTCACCAATGAACTTGCCGGCCACAAAGCTGTCGGCGATGTTGTAAAGCTGCTGGAAGATGATGCTGCCAAACAAAGGCAGGCAGAACTTCCACAGCACTTTTTCCGGTTTTCCTACCGTCAGATCCTTATTCATGCTGCGCCTCCCACTGCTTCAATCCAGCCAGAATCACTTCTGCGCAGCCTTCCACACCGTGGGTGTCGCTGTCCAGCATCAAATCATAGCTCTCAGGATGACCCCAGCGGGTTCCTGCATAAAAGTCAAAGTACTGCTTGCGCAGGCGATCCACACGGCGCAGGCGCTGTGCTGCCAGCTTGGGCGTCAGGTCGTTGCGCTTTTGCACACGCTCCAAACGGGAATGTTCCGATGCATAGATAAACACGGAGTAGCAGTTCTCTCTGCCCAGAATGTCCGAGGCACAGCGGCCCACGATCACGCAGTCCCCTTGATTTGCCAAACGGCAGATGGTATCCCGCTCTGCGTCAAAAATACGCTGACTGGGGGTATAAAAGTTATGTGCGATGGCAGCGCTGTCTGCAAAAGGATTGCCGCTGAGCATCCACGCAGTGGCGTCTGCCCGCTCCTCCGTCTGGCTCATATGCTCCTCCGACATACCTGCTTCCTTTGCTGACTGTGAGACCAGAAGCTTGTCGTAACAGGGAATGCCCAGCTTCTTTGCCAGATATTCGCCAACCTCACGGCCGCCGCTTCCGTATTGCCGACCAATACAAATCGTCATGGTCCACCATGCTCCCTTCTGTTTCATTCAGATTTGCTTTTTTGCATTCGGTGTATTATACTCCATGGTATTGAATGTGTAAAAGCTATATTTGATATACTATCCATATCAATATGACATGAGGTATCTGAATGGCCGTTTCTTACGATTACTACCGCATTTTTTACTATGTGGCAAAATATCGCAGCTTTACCAAAGCTGCGCAGCAGCTGATGAACAGTCAGCCCAACATCACCCGTGCCATGAACAATCTGGAACACAGTCTAGGCTGTCGGCTGTTTCTCCGCACCCATCGAGGCGTCACCCTGACTCCGGAGGGTGAACAGCTGTTCGCCCATGTCCGCATCGCCTTTGAGCATCTGCTCACCGGAGAAGTGGAACTGACCAGCGCAAAAAATCTGGAGCAGGGCCGCATCACCATCGGCGCCAGTGAAACCGCACTGAACGGACTGTTATTAGATGTATTGAGCCAGTTTCACCGCACCTATCCCAGTATTCACATCCAGATTACCAACCAGACCACCCCGCAAGCCATCGAAGCCATCCGCTCCGGTGCAGTCGATTTGGCGGTCATCACCTCTCCCGCGGAAGTGAAGCGCCCCTTGCGCTCCTACCCCCTCCAATCCTTTCAGGATGTACTGATTGCCGGACCGGGGTTCCTATCCTTGGCACAGGACACCGTGTCTATCCCCACCTTGCAGGACTATCCCCTCATTGGTCTGAACCCAGACACGAAAACCTATCAGTTTTACAGCGAGCTATTCTCCTCTCAGGGCTGTGTGTTCCATCCGGACATTGAACTGGCTACGGTTGACCAGATTCTTCCGCTGGTGAAATACGACCTAGGGTTGGGATTTCTGCCCAGATTCTTTGCTGAGGACGCCATCCGCAGCGGAGAAGTGCTGGAAATCAAGCTGGATACCCCCATCCCCAATCGAAATATCTGTATGATCCGAGATCACAGCAACCCCCTCAGTGCGGCCGGACTGGCGCTGGAACAGATGATTTGGGCTGCCGCAGATCCCAAGTTCCGCAGCAAGGCTGCTACCCACAATAAAGAAGGAAACTAGAAAGAAAGAAGGAATTTCCATGTCCGCCCCTCAAACCATGCCCGTCCGTGCATTCGTCTTTTCCCCCACCGGTGGCACATTCAACGCCACTCACATGCTGGCATCCATGTTCTCCGATGCTCCTCAGATGGTCGATCAGACCGATCTGGCCTCCCGTGATACTGCGTTCACCCTCCGCCCTGACGAACTGGTACTGCTGGCTGCTCCGTCCTTTGGTGGAAAAGTCCCCTATGCCCCCAACCTCTTCACCAATCTGAAGGCCAACGGTACGCCCTGTATTCTGGTCTGTACTTACGGCAACCGAGCCTGTGAAAACAATCTGGCTCAGATGTATCAGACTGCCACGGAACAGGGCCTTGTGGTGGTGGGTGCCATCACCCTTGTGACGCCTCACACCCTGGCCATCCGCTCTGGACACAGCCGTCCCGATCTGGGCGATCAGCTGGTCATGCGGGAGTTTGCCCGCAAGGTGTGCGACAAGCTGACTGCCGGCAAACTAGTTTCCATTCCCGCCCCTGAGGGCGATCCCACGCCCAGCCAGCGCAAGCGTGCCAAGGCCTGTATTCCCAAGCATCTGAACCAGGAGCTTTGCGGTCACTGCGGTACCTGTGTCACCGGCTGTCCGGAGGGTGCCATCAACCCTGACACGCTGGAAATCGACGAGGATATCTGCATCCAGTGCCAGCGCTGCTCTCACATCTGCCCCACCGGCGCCCGCTCCTACACCGCCAACTGGGACGGTGTCGACGCCAAGTGCTACGCCCCCAGAAAGGATGTCACCTATCTGGTGTAAGTCTGCATTATATATAATGTGTAAAACCAACAACCGCCAGAGGACAGGTCATCTGTCCTCCGGCGGTTTTGCGTTAACTTTCTTTCGTTTCCAAAAAGCACCCCGGCTCATGGGACCAGAGAACTCCCACCGCCTGCAAATAGGAATAGACGATGGTAGTTCCCACAAACCGCATCCCACGGCGCTTCAAGTCGGCCGACAGGGCGTCGGAGAGCGGCGAGTGGGTTTTCCCCTGCTCCACCAGCGTTTTTCCATCCGTCCAACTCCAAAGATAGGCGGAAAAGGTGCCAAATTCCTTCTGAATCTCCAAAAACACCTTGGCATTGCCTACGGCTGCTTCAATTTTACGCCGATTTCGGATAATGCCCGCATCCTGCGCCAGTGCTTCCTTTTTCTTCGGCCCATAGGCGGCAATTTTCACCGGATCAAAGCCATCAAAGGCCGTTCGGAAGTGTTCCCACTTATTCAGCACGCACTCCCAAGAAAGCCCCGCCTGAAAAGACTCCAACAACAGCATTTCAAAGAGTTTCCCATCCTCATGGACCGGCACACCCCACTCCTCATCGTGGTAGCGGAGATAACACTCATTCTTCGGATTCGCCCAGCTGCACCGGCATTTACCGTCCTTCCATTCCATGAAATTGCTCCTCTGGTTCCACCTTTACGCCCTCATGCTTCAGAAGCCACTGCTTTACTTCCACTCCTCCGGCATACCCGGTGAGGGTACCGTTTGCCCCCACCACACGGTGGCATGGAATGACAATGGAGATGGGGTTATGACTGACCGCTCCGCCCACGGCCTGCGGGGACAGCGTTTCCTTTCCCAGTTCCTTCCCTACCTGTTTGGCAATCGCACCGTAGGTGGTCACACTGCCATAGGGGATTTCCAACAGCACCTGCCAGATTCGCTGCTGGAAGGGACTGCCTTCCGGATACAGCGGCAGCTCCTGCGGCGCAGGACATTCTCCGGCAAAATAGCGGTCCAACCAAAACTGCGTTTGAACAAGCACCTCATTTTCCCAAAATCCAAGCGGTTCCGCCCATTTCTCTTTCGGAAAGTATTTCTGTCCTTCCAACCAAATTCCAGTCAGTCCCTTTTCATCCCCAAACAGATAATATCTCCCCACCGGTGCATCATAGGAAACGACACATGTCATCGTTCTTCCCTCCACTCTTTCGATTTTCTCTATCATACTACATTCCGCTCTCTTTGTCCCGCTCCATTTCTTTTTTCTCCCCTATTGACTTTCTAGGAATTCGATCCTATAATAAGAATACCCCATAGGGGTATATTAAAAGGAGGTGCACAACGATGAGCTCCTGCTGTCAGGAACGCAAAACCGTCCGCCCGGACGAGCAAAAGAAAAAGCTGATGAATCGACTTTCTCGTCTGGAGGGGCAAATCCGCGGGATTCGGGGCATGATTGAAAACGATGCCTACTGCACCGACATTCTCACCCAGAGTGCCGCTGCTGCCGCCGCCATTCATTCCTTTAACCGAGAGCTGCTCAACAGCCACATTCGGGGCTGTGTATCCGAAGGCATCCGCAACGGCGACGAACAGGTCGTGGACGATCTGCTGGATACCCTCTATAAGCTCATGAAGTAATTTCACAGAGAAAGGAACTTCTATGACACAATTCAATGTCACCGGCATGAGCTGTGCGGCCTGCTCTGCCCGGGTAGAAAAAGCGGTGTCCTCTCTTCCCGGTGTGGACACCTGCTCCGTCAGCCTGCTGACCAACTCCATGGGAGTGGAAGGCTGTGCGGACCCTGCCGCCATCATCGCAGCCGTGGAGGACGCCGGCTATGGCGCCAGCCAGAAGGGTGCGGAAACCAAATCCGCCGCCATGGACGAGGACACCCTCAAGGATCGGGACACGCCCGTACTCAAGCGCCGCCTGATCGCTTCACTGGGCTTCTTGGCTATTTTAATGTATGTGGCCATGGGGCACATGTGGCATCTGCCCCTGCCTGCCGTATTGGCGCATGACCCGGTTTCTTTGGGTCTGCTGCAGCTGCTGCTGGCCGCCATCGTCATGGTCATCAACCAGAAATTCTTTATCAGCGGGTTTAAGGGGCTGATTCACCGTGCCCCCAACATGGACACGCTGGTGGCCCTCGGCTCTACGGCCGCCTTCGGTTACAGCACTGCCGCCCTCTTCTATATGGCTCACCTTCAGTCTTTGGGCCGCATGGAAGAGGCCATGGGCATGCTGCACGAGTTCTACTTTGAGTCCGCTGCCATGATTCTCGCCCTCATCACTGTGGGCAAGCTGCTGGAAGCCCGCTCCAAGGGCAAGACCACTGATGCCCTGAAAAGCCTGATGCGTCTGGCGCCTCAGTCCGCCACCGTGGAGCGTGGCGGCAAGGAACGGTCCATTCCCGTCGATCAGGTCCGCCGTGGTGATATCTTTCTGGTGCGTCCCGGTGAACACATCCCCGTGGATGGCATCATTCTGGACGGTCAGGCCGCCGTGGACGAAAGCGCCCTCACCGGCGAGAGCATCCCGGTCGACAAGGTACCGGGTGACGGCGTTTCTGCCGCTACGGTGAACCAGTCCGGTTTCCTCCGCTGTGAGGCCACCCGTGTGGGTCAGGACACCACCCTCTCTCAGATCATTCAGATGGTCAGCGACGCCGCTGCCACCAAGGCGCCCATCGCCAAAATTGCCGACAAGGTGTCCGGCATTTTTGTCCCAACCGTGATTTCCATTGCCGTGGTGACCACCATCGTGTGGCTGCTGCTGGGTCAGCCCATCGGCTTTGCTCTGGCCCGTGGCATTTCCGTGCTGGTCATCAGCTGCCCCTGCGCACTGGGTCTGGCCACTCCGGTTGCCATCATGGTGGGCAACGGCAAAGGTGCGAAAAACGGCATCCTCTTCAAAACTGCTGTTTCTCTGGAAAAGACCGGCAAGATTGAAACCGTCGTTCTGGACAAGACCGGCACCATCACCAAGGGTCAGCCCGCCGTCACCGATCTGATCCCCGCTCCCGGCTGTGACGAAAATCGTCTGCTCTCTCTGGCTCTGGCTTTGGAGCAGAAGAGTGAACATCCCCTGTCCCGTGCCATCCTCTCCTATGCAGAGGAGCATGACACCAAGGCACAGGAGGTTTCCCAGTTCCAGATTCTCCCCGGCAACGGTCTTTCCGCTCTGCTGGAAGAGAAACCCCTGCTGGGCGGCAGCCTGAGCTTCATCTCGGAACAGGTTGCTGTGCCTGCGGAACTGGAGCAGAAGGCCATCGCACTGGCGGAAGAGGGCAAAACACCTCTGCTCTTCTGCTACGATCATGCTCTGCTGGGCATCATCGCCGTGGCTGACATCATCCGTGAGGAAAGTCCCGAGGCCATCCGTCAGCTGCAAAACATGGGTCTGCGTGTGGTCATGCTGACCGGCGACAATCCCCGCACCGCTCAGGCCATCGGCAAGATTGCCGGTGTGGATGAAGTCATCGCTGGTGTGCTGCCTCAGGGCAAAGAAGCTGCCATCCGCAAATTGCAGGAGGACGGCCCTGTGGCCATGGTGGGCGACGGCATCAACGACGCTCCCGCTCTGACCCGTGCCGACATCGGCATCGCCATCGGCGCCGGTGCAGACGTGGCTGTCGACGCCGCTGATCTGGTCCTGATGAAGAGCCAGCTGTCCGATGTGCCCGCCGCCATCCGTCTGAGCCGTGCCACCCTGCGGAACATTCACGAAAACCTGTTCTGGGCCTTCTTCTACAACACCATCGGCATCCCGCTGGCTGCCGGTCTGTTTATCCCTGTACTCGGCTGGCAGCTGAACCCCATGTTCGGCGCTGCTGCCATGAGTCTGTCCAGCTTCTGTGTGGTGACCAACGCCCTGCGTCTGAATCTCTTTGATCTCTACAACCCCAAGCACGACAGAGCCATTCACCATCACAAAACCCATAAAACTAACACTACTATGGAACAACAGGAGGAAACTACTATGGAAAAGACCATGCATATCGAAGGCATGATGTGCCCCCACTGCGAAGCCCGTGTCAAGAAGGTTCTGGAGGAACTGCCCGAAGTCACTTCCGCTGTGGCCAGCCACGAAAGCGGCACCGCTGTGGTGACTTTGAACGCCGCCATTGCTGATGAAACCCTGAAATCCACGGTGGAAGAGCAGGGCTACACGGTCACCGGCATCAACTGATCCCCCACAGCACAAAAGACGAACGCCAATGTCTAAAATAGGCCTTGGCGCTCGCCTTTTTTTATACACTTTTTCCTTGACACCCCTACATTTTCCTGTTATTCTATATGAAGTTAGAGGATTCTAACTTCTGTGTATTTCTGAGGAGATGGTCTTATGATGCCACTTTCCTATGCTACGATAGGAGAAGAGAATATCATCAAACGAGTCGGCGGTTCCCCTAAGGTGAAAAAGCATCTGGAAAATCTGGGCTTTGTCACCGGTGGTCAGGTGTGCGTGGTCAGCACACTGGGCGGAAACCTGATCGTCAAGGTCAAGGAAGCCCGTATCGCAATCAGCGACGAAATGGCTCGTAAAATAATGATTTGATCAGGAGGGTAAGTGTATGAAGACACTGCGTCAGGTGAAGGTTGGCGAAAACGCCAAGGTAACCAAGCTTCACGGCGAGGGCGCCGTCAAGCGCCGTATTATGGACATGGGTATCACCAAGGGTGTGGAGCTGCACGTCCGCAAGGTTGCTCCGTTGGGCGATCCCATCGAGTTGACTGTCCGCGGCTATGAGCTGTCCATCCGTAAGGCGGATGCTGAGATGATCGAGGTCGAGGACATCTAATCCGATCATCCCCATGGCGAGCTTGCTGCTCGCCTTATACTTTGAGTACAAGTTAGTGAACACTAATTAGAAGGAGAGAATGTGAATGGAACTGCGTATTGCCCTTGCGGGCAACCCGAACTGCGGTAAAACTACCCTGTTCAATGCACTGACCGGCTCCAACCAGTATGTTGGCAACTGGCCCGGTGTTACCGTTGAAAAAAAGGAAGGCAAGCTGAAGAAGCATCCCGAAGTGACGATCACTGACCTTCCCGGCATCTACTCCCTGTCCCCCTACACGCTGGAGGAAGTGGTTGCCCGTAATTATCTGGTGCATGAGCGCCCCGATGCCATCCTGAACATTGTCGATGGCACCAACTTGGAGCGTAACCTGTATCTGACCACGCAGCTCACTGAGCTGGGCATCCCCGTCGTCATCGCCATCAACATGATGGATCTGGTGCGCAAGAACGGCGACAAAATCGACATCAAGCAGCTGTCTGAGGCATCCGGCTGCAAGGTGGTGGAAATCTCCGCTCTGAAGAGCGACGGCATCATGAAGGCCGCTGAGGCCGCCATTGAGGCCGCCAAGGAGGGCGCTACCCGTCCCATGCACTCCTTCTCCGGTGTGGTGGAACACGCAATCGCCCACATTGAAGAGGCCGCTCTCCATGATCTGCCTGAGGAGCAGCAGCGCTGGTACGCCATCAAGCTCTTTGAGCGTGACGAGAAGGTGCTGGAGCAGCTGAAGTTGGAGCCCTCTGTGCTGGAACACATGGAAGAGGACATTGCCCGGGCTGAGGAAGAGATGGACGACGATGCCGAGTCCATCATCACCAACGAGCGCTATGTGTTCATCGGCTCTCTGATGAAGCAGAGCTACAAGAAGAAATCCACCGCCACCATGTCCACCTCTGACAAGATCGACCGCTTCCTGACGCACCGTATTCTGGCTCTGCCCATCTTCGTCGTGATTATGTGGGTGGTCTACACCATTTCGATCGGCACCATCGGTGATGCTGTCACCGCCTTCATGAATGACACCCTGTTCGCTGAGTGGATCGTTCCCGGTGTGTCCAACCTGCTGGGCGGTTGGGGCGTAGCCGAATGGCTGGTCAGCCTGATCTCCGAAGGTATCATCGGCGGCGTGGGCGCAGTTCTGGGCTTCGTGCCTCAGATGCTCATTCTGTTCCTGATGCTGAGTATGCTGGAAGACTGCGGCTACATGGCCCGTGTTGCCTTCATCATGGACCGTGTGTTCCGTAAGTTTGGACTGTCCGGCAAGTCCTTCATCCCCATGCTGGTCGCTTCCGGCTGCGGCGTCCCCGGTATCATGGCCTCTCGTACCATCGAGCAGGATCGTGACCGTAAGATGACCATTATGACCACCGGCTTTATCCCCTGCGGCGCTAAGATGCCTATTGTCGGCATGATCGCCGGCGCTCTGTTCGGCGGCAGCGCTTGGGTCGCCACCGCCTCCTACTTCATCGGCGTGGCCGCTGTCATCGTGTCCGGTATCATCCTGAAAAAGACCAAGATCTTCATCGGCGATCCCGCTCCCTTCGTCATGGAGCTGCCCGCTTACCACCTGCCCGTGGCAAACAACGTGCTGAGAGCCACTTGGGAGCGTGGCTGGAGCTTCATCAAGCGTGCCGGTACCGTCATCCTGACCGCCAGCATCGTCATCTGGGTGCTGAACTCCCTGTCCTTCGAGGGCGGCTTCCACTACATCACTGAGGAAGTTGGCGGCGCTTCCATTCTGGAAGTCATCGGCAACGCCATCGCCTTCCTCTTCATTCCTCTGGGCTTCGGTTCCTGGCAGGCTGCTGTGGCTACCGTGCTGGGTCTGGTGGCTAAGGAAGAGGTCGTCGGCGTGTTCGGCTCCCTGTCCTCCATGGCTGACGCCGATCTGGCCATGCAGCTGGTCGAGGAAATGAACTCCGCTAAGCTGGCTCTGATCGGTCAGGATTTCTTCAACGGCAGCCAGCTGGCAGGCTTCTCCTTCCTGATCTTCAACCTGCTGTGCGCTCCCTGCTTCGCTGCTATGGGTGCCATCAAGCGTGAGATGAACAACGGCAAGTGGACTGCCTTTGCCATCGGCTATATGTGCGTGTTCGCTTACACCATCTCTCTGATCGTCTATCAGTTCGGCCTGATGTTCCAGGGTATCTTCTCCATCTGGTCTGTGGTCGCTATCGCTGCCCTGATTGGCCTGCTGTACATGCTGTTCCGCAAGCCCTCCAAGGCAAACCAGCCTCTCGCTCACTAAAAGGAGGTTTCTATGAATCTGCCCACATTGATTGTCGGTGTGATCGTAGCAATTCTGTTCATCGTCTGTCTGGTCCATGAGATCAAGAAAAGACGCCATCACAGTGGCGGCTGTTCCTGCGACTGCGCATCCTGCGGCAGCTGCGGCAGCTGCGGCGGCTCCTGCTGCGACCATCATTAAAACAGACGGCGGCGCTGAGTTTCCTCAGCGCCGCCGCTTTCTTTTGGATTGCAAAAGCAACCTAATATGAGCGCCGCCCAAATCGGGATAAACCTCGATTTGGGCGGCGTTTTACCTTTTATAAATACTTCTTTTCTTGAACTGTGAACGATGTACCCGCTTTTAATGATGTTGTGGACGAACTCAAATGAACGTCATTCAAAGATGAAGATTTCTTCAATCGGAACCTCTACCACCCGTGAAATATCAATCGCCAGCTTCAAGGACGGATTATACTGTGCTTTTTCTAAACGCATAATGGTTTCTCGGCGAACTCCAACCTTTTCTGCTAACTGCTCTTGTGTCATGTCCTTTAATTGCCGGTACTTTTTCAGTCTGCATTCAAACTCTGCCATACATCAATCCTCACTTTCCTCTGCTTGGTCATCGTTGTCATAGCGATAGAGTAAGTATTCTGAGAGGAAAATTCTCAATGCAAACGCAACCGATAAGGTGATGATCATGGCGATCAGCGTGTATTCCAGACTTCCAAACAATTTCCCCTGACAAAGAAAGAAGAATGCCAGGAAAATAATCGAGAGAGCGATGTTGGATGCTTTCAAGCTGGCTCGAGCTGCATTTTCACGGAAACGCTCATCCATAAAGGTTCCTGACATTTTTCCCTCATAGTAAAATCCAAAGAAACCAAAGAAAAGGAAAAACGCAAATGGGAACACACTTCCATCCATGGAGTATGTCCAAAAACCGCTAAACCCAAGCACACCCAGAAAGCCCAAATAGCCCAGTTTGGGATTGAGGCTGCGTGTCTTGTTCGTGTTTTCGGTTTGCTGTCGCTGTTTGCGGATACCGGATACAAGCGTGACAAATAAGATGATTCCATAAATGCAGGCAAGCAAAACCGAAAGAATCATCGGCAGATCCTTGACCTGAAATGTGTAGCGTCCAAAATCCATTGGAACAACCAGACGAGAATCATTAAATGCGACAGCATACCACGTTGACGCAAGCAAGAGCAGAAGACAAACAATCCCACCGCCAACCAAGAATTTCGCTCTTTTTTCATCATGAATCCCCCTTGCCAAATGTGATATATACATCTCTTTATAAGATAAATATATCGCATCAGAAAAAGGCTGTCAATCCGAACGAGGTCTATTTATCCCCAAATGCATATCCGCAGAAATATCTATACAGCACTGTAAAAACGATATGAGAGAGAGAGAAAAAAAAAGAAAAGCGGTGCAGCCCATTCAGGCTGCACCGCATCCGACCCCTCCAGCATCTTTCGCCGCATGCGGCGAAAACGAGAGGCGTTTTTATTTCAATTACTCTTCCGATCCTGTGACGGCGGGCAGGACTGCCTGCTCCCGCTGTTCCAGCTTGTGTTTGACCACAAACGCCAGCAGCTTTTCCACCACATTGATGACCAAGATCATCAGCGACACCAAAGCGGTACCTTCGATGAAAGACTGGCTCTCCAACTGAGGAATCATCATCGAGAGGGGCATGGTGCGGAAGTTGATGAGGAAGGACACTGCAGAAATCGTGATCATTGCGTTGACGAAGAAATAGCTGTACATTTCCACCACGGTAGACATGGTGCAGGGCAAATACACATCGAACAGCATCCGCATCCGGCTGATACCCAGCGTCTGAGCCACATCCTCCAGATTGGAGTTGAACTTAGACAGAGAGTTATAGGCCAGCAGATAAGGCGAGGAGAAGAAATGGACCATATTCACCATCACCAGAATGAAAATCGTGCCGTAGATCGGCAGATTTTTGAAGGACAGCAAGAAGGACAGGCCCAAAACCACGCCGGGCACTGCCAAGGACAGCATACTGACAAAGTGCATCACCTTATTGGGCACACCCTTGCCAGAACGTGCGGTCACATAGGCAGAGAAGTAGGACAGCACTGTTCCGAACAATGCGGTAAGCAAGGCCACCGCCATGGAGTTGACAAAGTAGATGCCGATTTTATTCTCCAGCAGTTTCTTGATCGGCTCCAAGGAGAAGCTCATATCAATGGGATACTTCTTGACAAAGCTCAGGCAGATAAAAGCAATGATCGGCAGGCACAGCAGGAACAGCACCACACCGAAGCAGACATACACCAGCGTGTCACGGCGCTTATTGGGTTCAATGCAATAAGGCTTGGTGACCGTGCTTGCGGCATTTGCATTGTTGCTCTTGCGCAGGTCCATCAGGAAGGCCAGCACTGCCGGAGTCAGCAGCACAAGGCCAACCACAGCGCCGCCGGAGAAGTTCATCATGCCGATGACCTCACGATACATATAGACCGGAAGGGTCATCGCCGTACCGCCGGTCATCAAAGGCACACCGTAGTCGGTAAAGACCATGGTAAACACGGCCAAAATGGCAGACACAATGGTGCGCTGCATCGACGGCAGGGTAATGGTCGTGAACTGATTCCACTTGGAAAGGCCAAGCACGCTGGCCGCTTCGTAAATGGTATAGTCCTCATACTGCAGGGAATCATTGAACATCAAAAAGGCCACTGGGAACGAGTACAGCACAGAACCCATCACGATGCCCTTATAGCCATACAATCCAATGTTCAGACCCAGCAGATTGGTCACCAGTCCGTTATCGCCAAACAGCAGCACCAGACCCATGCCGTGAGAGATACTGGGAATCAGCATAGGCACGGTAAACAGCACCACAAAGACAGACTTATAACGGATATTACTGCGGTTCAATGCGTAGGCCAGCACAAATGCCAAACCCACAGAGATAATGGTTGCCAGAATCGTGGTCACAAGGGAGTTCTTCAACATTGGGAAGAACTGCGCCGAGCCCAGCACACTGCTCACATCTTTGCCCCGAATGGTACTGAGCAGCGACACCAGCGGATAGACCACCGTGACCAGCAAATAGGTCAGCAACAAATATTTCAGGGAATAAAAACTCTTATTTCTCATGGCCGTCCCGTCCCGTGTAGCGCAGCAGATCGGTGTACTTCTTCTCCAGCTGATCCACCACAAAGCTCTTCACATAGTCATTGGCCGGCTCACGATAGATGGCGAGAGGCGTATCCATCTGCTCAATGTTACCCTCATTCATGACCATAATGCGGTCAGACAGGAAGAATGCCTCTTCCTGATCGTGGGTGATGAACAGCATGGTCACATTGAACTTCTTCTGAAGTGCCTTCAATTCCATCTTCATCATTTCACGGTTTGCCACATCCAGTGCGGAAATCGGCTCATCCAGCAGGATGATATCCGGATTGGTTGCCAAGGTGCGGGCGATCGCCACACGCTGCTGCTGACCGCCGGAAAGCTGGCTGGGCTTCTTGGACATCTGGTCCGTCAGGCCCACCTGCTCCAAGGTCCGCTCTGCAATGGCACGGGCGTCCTTTTTGGTTTCTTTCCGCAGGGTCAGTGCGTATTCCACATTCTGCAGCACCGTCATGTTGGGGAACAGTGCGTAATTCTGGAACACGATACCCATACCGCGGTCAAAACTGTTCAGGCCGGAGATCTCCTTCTCCCCTTTCAGGATCTGGCCGCTGTCTGCGGTTTCCAGACCGATCAGGATGCGCAGCAGCGTCGTCTTACCGCAGCCACTGGGCCCCAAGATGGAGAGAAATTCGCCTTCCATCAGGTCAAAACTCAAATCATTCAGAATTTTCTTGCCGTCAAAACTCTTGTTCAAGTTTCGCACGGACAATTTCGGAGTTAGTACTTCCATAGACCCAGAAGCCTCTCTTTCTCCGCAATCTCATCGATTCCGGTCATATCTGCATAGTTAACATCCTGAGGATAGTGCTCAATCTTGTTGATCTGGCCCTCATAAATCCCCTCGGGTGAGAAATTTTCTTTATCGTAGACAAGGAAGTCATTCACAATAAAGTCCAGCACTTCATCGACACCGGACTTCTGCTCGTGGCCCTTCACAACACCGGTTCCGGTCAGAGAATAGGGAGAACCTTCCTCCGGGAAAATGATCTCAAAGGGCTGGCCGGCGTTGATTTCGCTCACGGCCTGGAAGGTCAGACCCAGTCCAATGGCCACTTCGCCCTGCTTGAGCAGTTTAATGGGGCCGGAACCAGACTCGGTCAGCTGCTTCAGATTGCCATAGAGCTTGTCCACATACTCCAATGCGGCATCCTCGCCCATGCTGTTGACCCAAGACTTATAGAAGAAGTAGCCCGTACCGCTGGACTTGGGGTCCGGCATGGCGATCAGGCCCTGATACTCCGGCTTGAGCAGGTCCTCATAGCTCTGAGGTGCCTCCAGACCATACTTGTCCAAAATATTCTGATTGACTACGATGGCACCGGCCTGACGCTCCCAAGTCACCCAGAGATTATTATTATCCTCCGGTGCAAGGCCGTCCACATACGGGATACGGCTGACTCCGGAGATGTCGCCCAAATCATCGTGAATTTTCGCCATATAACTGGTTTCCAGTCCCACCAGAATATCCACCTCTGTATCCACACCTTCAGCGTAGATTTTAGCTGCGGCTTTACCCGTGGGCATATACATGACGATCACATTTTGATCCGGAAACTTCTCGTTCAGCTGTTCCTGCAAGGTATCATTTCTAAATTGTTCCAAGGAACTGCAAACAACAATGTTTTCCTTTCCTCCGAAATCCGCAAACAGCGTGAACGCAAGGGTCAGCGCCAGCAGTGCGGCAAACCATTTTTTCATTCCGCGCTCCAATCTCAGCAGTAGGCAGAATCCAGCTTCTTCAAATCGGTGTAGCTGTCGATTTCGGTGATATCCTCAAAGCTGCACTCCCGGACTTCCACCTGATAATGCTTCTGGCAGTAGCGCAGGGAAACCTCGTCCCAGTAACGCTCCTTGCCGCCGGGCATCTCATAGACCTTCTTGATGTCCTCGTAGAGCTTGGCGCCATCCTCTTCCGTCCAGTAGGAGATGCCAAACATATGGTGGCAGTTCACGCCGCCCACCATGACCTTGGTGATGACACGGCCACGGGTCTCAAAGCACCAGTCATCGGTCTTTTCCACCGGCACAGCCAGATAGTTGGATGTATACTGATACTTCTGAATCAGCTTGGGGTTATACAGCACCAGATCGGCCTCCAGCACATAGGCATTGCGCATCAAATGACGGGCGCACATGGCAGAGGAGATATTGTTTGCTTCATTGTAAGCGGGATTCTCGATGAAGCGGATCATGGGATACTTATAGAGGAGCTGATCAAACTGCTCACCCAGATAACCACGCACCACATAAATTTCCTCAATACCGGCAGCCAGCACAGCATCCAGCATGGTATCGATCATGCGGACTGCATGCACACGCACCAGAGGCTTGGGGGTATTCAGCGTGATGGGGACCATACGAGAGCCAAAACCGGCAGCAATAAACACGGCACGCTTAACACGATAAGGCTCCAGTGCAGCCAGACCGTCTTCCGTCAGCTTGCCATCCTTCACAAAACCCTGCTCCACCAGTGCATTCATGGCACGGTTCACAGAACCGAGGGACATACCGGTCTCTTCAGCGATTTCACGCTGGGTCAGCTCACGCTCAGCCTCTTCCCGATCGCTGCGTTCCATACACACCATCACATCAAACTGTTTGCGATTCAATTCAAATTTCATATACTTCTCTACTTTCTGCATAAAATCCATATAAAAAGCCGTTAGAAAATTCAACATTTTTACGCATTTTTACTTTGTTTTTGTTCAACTCAAAAAGTTTATCATTCGCATTGGAATTTGTCAAGCATCTGGAATACATTATCAAAAAAATTAAGTTTTCCGTTCTTTTTTCTCTCAGATATCATTTTTCTTGTTTCTACGTAGCTTTTTCTTCTTATTTTCATTTCTCGTTCTACACTGTTTTCTGTTTTCCCGATTCAGTCCCACCATGGCTCTTTTGTTCATTTTTATCCATCTCCTTGCTGTGAATGGAAATCCCACAGCAAGGAACTGCGCTGCACTTTATTTCTTTCTAAAAAAACAGGCCGCATCGAACCGATGCGGCCTGTTTTTGTTCCAAACGTTTCAATTTTACTGGTCATTTGACAGCAGACGGCTATAAGTTGCATCCATACCAATGGCGCCCAGAGGAGCCGTAATCAAAATGGACACAACTGCCATGCTCAGCACCAGATGACCACAGGGCAGACCCATGGCCAAAGGCACAGAGCCGATGGCCGCCTGCACAGTAGCCTTAGGCAGGTAAGCGATCACGCAGAAGATCTTTTCCTTGACGGTAAACTTGCTGCCAGCCAAGCTGAGCAGCACACCCACCGTGCGGAAGCTCAGGCTGATAGCCAGCATCAGCAGAGCGCTCAGGCCGGCCTGCAAGGTGTAGCGGATATCCACAGCCGCACCCACCAGCACGAAGAGGACCACCTCTGCTGCCAGCCACAGCTTACCGAATTTCTCCCGCAGACGCCGGGTGACATCAGGCACGGTATTCATTGCCAGCACCAGAGCCATGCTCATGACCGCCAGCAGACCGGAAACTGCCACAACGCCTTCCAGCCAATCTTCCACAGCCAGCATCAGGAAAGCCATACCCAGCACAATAATGGTCTTATTGCTGTTGCGGACCATTTCATGCTTCTTGTATCGATATTCAAAGAACTTAGACAACAGGAAGCCGGTCAGCACACCGAGGCCGATGCCCAGCACGATGGACACAGGGATATCCAGCAGTGCTGCCGCATTGGCACCCTCACCCTGTGCCATACCAATAAAGGTAGTAAACAGCACGATGACTACCACATCGTCCATCGAGGCGCCGCCCAGAATCATCTGAGGGATACCCTTCTTGGTGCCACGCTTCATTTCCATCAGCTGAACCATACGGGGCACAACCACGGCAGGCGACACAGCACCCAGCACAGCGCCCATAATGGCAGCTTCAATATGGGAGATACCAAAGATCATAGGTGCAAAAATGATGCAGCCCGTGATTTCACACAGGGCAGGCATAAAGGACATCAGCACAGCGCTGTGTCCCACACGTTTCAGGTCGCCCAAATCCAAGGAAAGACCTGCTTTGATCAAGATGATGACCAGAGCCATCTGCCGAAGCTCTGCTGAGATGCCCAAGATGGTGCTGTCCAGAAGGTCGAGCACATAGGGGCCCAGAACAATACCGGTAATCAACATACCGATGATTCTGGGCAGCTTGATCTTCTGGCAGATCGATCCCAGCGAAAAACCAACCAAAAATACCAGTGCTAATGATGTGAGCATATTTACATCCTCCTATCGGCTGAAATTTCATTGTTCTTTTCTTTGACTTCAATCTTATTTCAGCACATTCCTATTTATTTTATTTCTTTTGCCGATTCATGTCAATCAGTCTACTCAGCCAATTTACAGTCTTTACACAGATTTTTCTCAAACTTTAGAATCTTTTTACCTCTTTTTATTTGGCCGTCGGAAAACATTCATCATAAAATGATAAAAATTATTCCGTAATCCGATCAAATCATCGTACATATGTTATGAAATTATTATTAAATATTCGTTTTCTCTTGCTTTCCTTTGCTGAGAACGCTATGATAGGCTTGCATTATAATGAGAGGAGGAGTTTCATGGATGTGGATTACCGCAAATTTCGGTTGAATAAGTTGAACACGCCGGAATTTCGCCACATATACTTACTTCTATTCTGGCCGATTTACGGTCTTGTCTTTTTCTATCTGGAACGAATTCGCCCGGTGGAGGAATACCACACAATGTACTGCGCACTGGATGACCACATTCCCTTCTGTGAATGGTTCGTCTTCCCCTATCTGCTGTGGTTCCTGTTCTTCGGCGGCATGGTGGCACTCACCTTCTTTATTGATGTGAAGGCGTTCAAACACATGATGCAATTTATCATCATCACCCACGCCATTGCCATCTTTATCTTCTTCGTCTACCCAAACAGCCAGAATCTCCGTCCGGAGGTCTTCCCTCGGGACAACATCCTGACCCGGTTTATGGCTGGCTTCTATGAGTTTGACACCAACACAAATGTCTGCCCATCCCTCCATGTAGTAGGGTCGGTGGCAGCGATGTTTGCCGGTTGGGACAGCAAATACTTCTCTTCCCGTGGCTGGAAGATCGTCTTTGCCATCACCACCGTCCTCATCAGCATTTCCACCGTGTTCCTGAAGCAGCACTCTGCGATGGACATTCTGGTGGCCATTCCGATCTGCCTGCTGGGCTACTGGCTGGTCTATCGCCTGCCGCAGACCGTGGCAAATCGAGCTGGTTCTCCTGTCTTTAAGAAGAAAGAAGAAACCAGCGTCTAATTCACAAACAAACGATTGAAACAGCACATCCGAGAACGGCTCAAACAAGAGCCGTCCTCGGATGTTTTTCTTTGTCCTGCCGGCGGGATTGGGCCACTTTCTTAAGTTTGAATGAATTTCCTTTCTGTTTTCGAAATTTTCACTATTTAGTCACAATCTCATGTTACCCTAAGGGTACAAAGAAATTGCAGCGACAAGTTTGCAATCCAATGGAGGAAACCTCATGAATCTCGCAAAGCTAATGATCCCCAAGTTCAACACAGCCTGTTTGCAGGAAACCAGCACCGTGCGGCAAGGTTTGGAGATCATGCGTCACCGTGGATATACCGCCATTCCTGTGCTGGACAGCAATGGCCTGTATGTGGGCAGCGTCACCGAAGGTGACTTCCTGCGCCACATCCTGCGCATTGGCGACACTGACCTGAAGGTACACGAGCATTATCAGGTGAAGAACATCTTCCGCCCGGAGTTCTGCCCCGCACTTACCATCAACGCCAGCGAGGAAGATGTGCTCAATGCTGTGGTCAATCAGAACTATGTACCCATTGTGGATGACCGTGGCTGTCTTTGCGGCATCGTCACCCGTAAAGCCGTCATTCAGTATCTGGCCGAGAAAAACCTTGCACATGAGCCGGCTCTGGTCTAATTTTGATCAACAAAACACAACCGGCGCAGTCTTTTTTAGACTGCGCCGGTTTTTAATGCAATTTGCTTATCTCAGGAAGCCTTCCAGAATCTTCTCTTCTGCTTCCTCTGCGGTGAAGCCCAGAGTCTGGAGCTTGAGGATCTGCTCACCGGCGATCTTGCCGATGGCAGCCTCATGGATCAGGCTGGCCTCTGCATTGTTGGCTGCAATGGCAGGAATGCTCTTGACCCGACCGCTGCCCATGATGATGGAATCACACTGGACATGGCCGAAGCACTGGTTATTGCCTTCCAGACGGGGATAAAACACCTGACTGGAGGTTTCCTTTGCCACACTGCGGGAGATGATGCGAGCCTTGCTGTCCTGACCGTTCAGGTACACATCCAGCTCGGAATCAGCGGTCTGGTCGCCGTGCGTCATCAGTTTCTCGGTGATCAGAGCCTCGCTGCGGTCGCCGTCACAGTTGACCCGGGTATAACGCTGAGTGGAGTCCACGCCGCCGATCTGGCTGGAATCCATGACGATGACTGCATCCTCTGCCAGATTGACAATGGTCTGGGGGTTGAGGATTCTGCCGCCGGTGCCGGTGCCGGAACCGTAATGAACCTCCACATAGGACACGTGGGAGTTTTTGCCCACATAGAAGGTGTGGATACCGTTATGCTTGGAATCATCACAGCCGCAGTTATGGATACCGCAGCCTGCGATAATGGTCACATCGCAGTTCTCGCCGATGTAGAAATCATTGTAAACCAGATCGTCGATACCGCTCTTGGTCACAACCACGGGGATGAACATGGTTTCATCCTTGGTGCCGTCCTCAATGCGGATGTCGATGCCCTGCTTATCGGTCTTGCCGGTAATCTTGATATGCTTAGAGTCGTGACGCTCTGCACCCTTGCCGTCAATACGGATATTGTAGGCTCCCTCCGGAGTGCTCTTCAATCCGGAGATCTTGGCAAGCATGCCCTGCACGACTTCACTATACTGTTCGATCATGGCGCTCTCCCCCTTACATGCAGCAGCAGCTGTTGTTGTCAGACTGGATCTGCTCCAGCATGCTCTCTGCGGAACCGTGGCCGGTCACCATACCACCGGACACCATGACCACCTCGTCTGCCAGACGGATGATGCGCTCCTGATGGGAAATGATGATCATAGCTGCGCTGTGGCTGCGATGGATGGCCTGGAAGGTTTCGGTCAGGCGGCCAAAGCTCCACAGGTCGATACCTGCCTCAGGCTCATCGAAAATCATCAGAGAACCCTTGCGGGCCAGAATGGTGGCGATCTCAATGCGCTTAAGCTCACCGCCGGACAGGCTGGCATCTACATCACGGTCAATATACTCATGGCTGCACAGACCCACCTGAGCCAGATAGTGGCAGCAGGTTTCCTTGTCCAGTCCGTCACCGGCGGCACACTCCAGCAGGTCACGGACCTTCATGCCCTTGAATCTGGGGGGTTGCTGGAAGCCGTAGCTGATACCCTTGCGGGCACGCTCGGTGACATTCAGATCATCCATGCACTCGCCGTCAAAGTAGATGGAGCCGGAGGTTGCCTTCTCCAGACCCATAATCACACGAGCCAAGGTAGATTTGCCGCCGCCGTTGGGACCGGTGATGACCACCAGCTTACCATCGGGGACAGTCAGGTTGATGTGATTCAAAATATCGATCTGCTTGCCGTCACCGGGGACAGAGAAGCAGAGATCACGAAGTTCTAACATAATATCACTCACTGCCTTCAACTTTGATACATAATACAGAATAATTCAACGAAACACGCAATGTTTATTATACCTATCATTCCCAATGCATGCAAGTTGAAAACCGAAAATTTACGGTAGTTTCCCCGTTTAACCCTCAAATGCCGACAGGAAATCTATCACTCTGGGGGCGGCAATCAAAAACCAAGGGGTAAATTTACGAGGCTGCTCCACCAACTGCTTCCGAAGTTCTGCAAAACTCATCCAGCAGCTGTCCTCCGCCTCCTGAGGGTCGAAGTGGTAAGGTTCTCTGCACCGTCCCAGAAACACATGGTCGTATTCATACTCCCAGAGATCCTCCCGAAACTGGGCGCAGTAGATAAAATCAAAAATCTCCCGCACTTCCGGCGTGCAGCCCACTTCTTCCTGAAGTCGGCGAGGCACTGCCTCTTCCAGTGTTTCCCCAAACCGGGGATGGGAACAGCAGGCATTGGTCCAAAGTCCGCCGGAGTGGTACTTGTTCTGATTGCGTCTTTGCAGGAGCATTTTATCTCCATCATATAAAAAAACCGAAAACGCACGGTGGAGGGTGGGTGCCTGATGGGCTTGCGCCTTTTCCATGGACCCAATCACCCGATCTTCGGTATCTACTAAAGTCAACAGTTCCATTCCCCTTCTCCTTTCTCGTACGCTTCCCATTTTACCACAAATTGCTGCCATCGTCATCTGTTATCCGCCGTAAACAGGCGAAAAAAGGACACTCGAACGGATTCGAGTGTCCTTTTTTGTTTCAGATCAAATCTTGGCTTTATGCAGCCTTTGCTGCCTTTCTCTTCTGAATGGTCTTGACCAGCAGCAGGAAGCCAATCACCAGAACTGCACCCACGGGCAGGCAGATCCAGGCACTCTTCACGAAGCCGGCCAGCAGATACACCACAAAGGAGATCACAGCCACAGACATGGCATAGGGCAGCTGGGTAGACACGTGGTCCACATGGTGGCACTGGGCACCAGCAGACGCCATGATCGTAGTATCGGAAATAGGAGAGCAATGATCGCCGCAGACAGCGCCTGCCATGCAGGCGGAGATAGCAATGATCATCAGGGTGTGATCGGTGCTGAATGCATCCACAACAATGGGGATCAGAATACCGAAGGTACCCCAGCTGGTACCGGTGGCGAAAGCCAGGAAGCAGGCGATCACAAAGATAATGGCAGGCAGGAACATCATCAGATTCTGGGCAGAACCCTTGATGAGGCCCTCCACAA
>SAMEA104404100__coassemble_1112_pt1 | contig 25625 bp, 20 predicted proteins | sample SAMEA104404100__metabat2_low_PE_082 | metagenome-assembled genome bin SAMEA104404100 (sample SAMEA104404100) | Balaenoptera acutorostrata
GATGGCACGGCGCACCATATCTGCACCGCCCAGAGAGTAGCCAGCCAGCTGCTGGAAGATCATCATGACCTGTTCCTGATAGACGATACAGCCATAGGTAACGGACAAAATGGGTTCCAGCATGGGGTGCTTATAGCTGATGAGCTTGGGATTTGCCTTGGATGCGATGAAGCGAGGGATGGATTCCATAGGGCCGGGACGATAGAGAGCGATAATAGCCGTCAAATCTTCGATGGAATGGGGCTTCATCTGGATACAGACCGAGGTCATGCCGCCGGATTCCATCTGGAACACGCCGGACGTACGGCCTGCACCCAGCATTTTGAAGGTTTCCTGATCGTTGTCCGGAATGTTGTGCAAATCAAACTCCGGCTCCCGCTGACGGATGAAACGCTGGGCATCGTCCAGCACCGTCAGATTTCTCAGGCCCAAAAAGTCCATTTTCAGCAGGCCCAGTTCTTCCAGTGTGGTCATGATATACTGCGTGACCACGCTTTCATCGTTCTTTGCCAGCGGCACATACTCATAGACCGGGCGGCGGGTAATCACCACGCCGGCGGCGTGTTTGGAGGCGTTTCTGGGCATACCTTCGATGGTATAGGCGGTGTCGATGAGCTTTTTCACCTGTGCATCCTGCTCATACATCTCTCGCAGGGGTTTGGACGTCTTCATGGCGATGTCCAGCGTCATTTTCGGCGCATTGGGCACCTGCTTTGCGATGGCGTCCACATCGGCATAGGGCATATTCATCACACGGCCCACATCACGGATGACGGCCTTTGCCGCCATGGTGCCGAAGGTAACGATCTGCGCCACATGGTCAGAGCCATACTTCTCGTTGACATAGTCGATGACTTCACCTCTGCGGCGATAGCAGAAGTCCATGTCGATATCGGGCATGGTGACACGGGCAGGATTCAAAAAGCGTTCAAAGTACAGATCGTACTTCATGGGGTCCACATCGGTGATATTCATGCAGTAGGCCACCATACTGCCGGCAGCACTGCCACGGCCCGGACCCACCGGAATATGCTCGTCCTTGGCATGCTGGGTAAAGTCGGAAACGATGAGGAAGTAATCCACAAAGCCCATCCGCCGGATCATGTCCATCTCGTACTGCAAACGCTGGCGATACTCCTCGCTTCCGTTGGGATAGCGGCGCTCAAAGCCGGTATAGCACAAGTGATCGAACCAGCTGTCTGCGTCATATCCGTCCGGACAGGTGAACTCAGGCAAATGGTATTTGCCAAATTCAAAGGTCAGATCGCACTGATCGACAATTTTCTGGGTGTTCTTGATGGCCTCCGGATGCTCCGGAAACAGCGACAGCATCTCCGCTTCGCTCTTCACATAGAACTCCTCGTTGGCAAACTTCATCCGATTGGGATCGTCCAGCGTTTTGCCGGTCTGGATGCACACCAGCACATCCTGAGCCTCGGCATTCTCCTTTTGGATATAGTGGCAGTCGTTGGTTGCCACCAGCGGAATGCCGGTTTCCTCACTGAGTCGATAGAGATTGGGCAAAATCTGCTTCTGCTCCGGGATGCCGTGATCCTGAATCTCCAGATAGTAATTCCCCTCGCCCATCAAATCATACATCATGAGGGCGTGAGCCTTGGCACCTTCATAGTCGCCGGCACGGAGCTTACGGGGGATTTCACCTGCCAGACAGGCGGACATGGCAATCAGTCCTTCGTGATGCTCCCGAAGCAAATCCATATCAATGCGGGGCTTGATGTAAAAGCCCTCCACATTGGCCTGCGTCACCATGTAGGAAAGGTTGCGGTATCCCTGCTCATTCTTGCACAGCAGGACCAGATGCCGTGCTTCGCTGTCCAGCTCATGCACCTTGTCAAAGCGGGTTCTGGGCGCCACATAGACTTCACAGCCGATGATGGGTTTGATACCCTCTTTCAGGCAGGCGCGATAGAAGTCGATACAGCCGTACATCACGCCGTGGTCGGTAATGGCCACGCTGGTCTGTCCCAACTCCTTGACTCGCTTTGCCAGCTTTTCAATGCGGCAGGCACCGTCCAGCAGGGAAAATTCAGTATGCAAATGTAAATGCGTAAATGCCATTGGATTACCTCATCTTAGGGAATTAAAATCAATGATTGCTGCTGCAGTTGGCCGCATCAATGGAAATGGCGATCAACAGGCAGATCAGCGCATCTCCGGGGTCTGGGATGTCCAGCACATAGGTATCGCCCCAGCGGAAGGGCTCCTTGCTGATGTGCATGACAGGGCATCCTTTCCGATCCAGCACATCGTAATCCCAACTCAAAATATCACCCGTCACCGTCCAGCCGTTCATATCCAGCTGGTAGCTGGGACGAAGCAGCGAGAACTGGCGCTGGATGCTGCCCAGCGGCACTCCGCCCATCTCCAGATAGAAGGTGGGGAAAAAAGTCATCAGTTTCTGCCGGATGGAAGCCACTTCCACTCCGGTTGCTTTATCATACACATGGATGCGGTGGCCGAGGGTGAACACCTCTGCCTGTACATCATACACCGGCACCATATGTTCATCGTAAACATCATAAGTATCTGCCCAGGAAAAGACACGCTGCTTAATCAGTAGTTTCATCGTTGTTCTCCTTATCCATACTGTGGGACAACTCGATCAGTTTGCGCAATCTGTGGTTCAGGCAGGATTTGCTGATCTGCGTCATGGCAGCCAGCTGGCTCAGGGACAGCTCCGGATGCTTCAAGCGAAGCTGTGCGGTTTCCCGCAGTTTTTCCGGCAGATTCGCCAGTCCCACTTCCTCTTCCAGCCGATGGATGGCCTCGATCTGTGCCTGCGCCGCATCCACTGCTTTGGACACATTGGCCACATCGCAGTTAGACCAGCGGTTGACGCCATTGCGCAGATTCTTCTCCACCTTGGCATTCATGATCTCCATGGCTGCCAACGATGCGCCCAAGGTGGTGAGGAAATCGGCAATGGACTCACTGCGCTTGATGTAAGTGACATAGTTGGCGTTTCTGGTGCTGCTTTTGGGGGTAAAGCCCATTTCCATCAGCAGATTTTCCAACTCCCGATGGACAAACACATGGGAGGTCACCAACTCCATATGGTAGCGTTTTTCCGGGTCGGTCACACTGCCGCCTGCCAGAAAAGCGCCCCGCAAAAAGGCACTTCGGCAGCACTCCTCTTCCAGCATGGCATAATTGATGTGGTGGGACACGGAGTTCTCTCTGGCGTAGCCATAAGTATCCAGAATCCGCTCCATGGACTCCGGATTTGTCACCTCAAAGGTGAGCTTTCCGCCCCCGTTCAAGTCCGCCGGACTTTCATCAAAGGCGATGCCAAACACCTTGCGGAACAGTCTGGGCAGCCGCTGGGCAAACACCACGCTCTGGGTGGTGATGCGGATGCGCTCTGTGGTAAAGCAGTTGCAAAACAGCAGCACACCATAGGCCTCTGCACAGGCACAGCAGGGGCGGCTCAGTTTCTCCCGGCACAGCTCCCCTTTTACTTCTGAAGCAAAAGACATCTCGTCTCTTCCTTTCTCATCGTTCTCTCAAGTAGCGGGCAGTTCCCTGCTCCACCACACGCACGGAGTGATCCTCCATCAGTTTCATGATTGCCTTTGCCAGCCGCTCCGGGTCATGACGCGCCAAACAGGTATGATTGGGGTCCACCATCGGCTGTTCCACCACTTCCACGCCAAGTGCTTCCACCGCTTCCCGATCCAGTCGGATGGGTGCGGCATTTTGTAGGGAGTAAATGGGCAGCAAATAGCTGGGCACAGGGTCGGAGTTGACCAGACAGTAATCCACCAGGTTTCTTCCGCCGCTGTGGGACATCAGCGCCTTCAGGTGGTCGCTGACGGTATAATCCTCAGTTTCACCGTCCTGTGTCATCACATTGCAGACGTACACCCGAAGGGCATGGGCATCCGCAATGGCGTCCACAATGCCGTCCACCAGCAGATTGGGAATGACACTGGTATACAGACTGCCCGGCCCCAGCAAAATCAAGTCTGCCGCCCGAATGGCCTCCACCGCATCCTTGTTGACGGTGGGATTCTTCGGCTCCAGACGCACATGGGAAATGCGGCAGTCCTGCGCTTTTTTGAAGGCGCTGATCTTGGATTCACCCATCACCTGCGTGCCGTTTTCAAACTTGGCTACCAAGTGGATATCATCGCAGGTGACCGGCAGCACACGGCCGGTAATGGCCAAAACCTTGCTCATGCTGCTGACCGCATCGTCAAAGGAGCCGGTCACTCCCATCAATGCCGCCAAAAACAGGTTGCCAAAGCTCTGACCCTTGAGGGTTCCCTCCGGAAAGCGATAGTTGATCAGCTCTTCCATCAGCGGCTCCACATTGGCCAGTGCCTGCAAACAATGCCGCACATCACCGGGAGGCGGCATGCCCAAATCTACCCGCAGCTGACCGCTGCCGCCGCCGTCATCCGCCATCGTCACAATGGCTGTCAGATGGTCGGTGCAGTCTTTCAGCCCTCGCAGCAGGGTAGAAAGACCCGTGCCACCGCCGATTGCCACAATATTGGGGCCGCTTCTCCCCGATGCGTTCCGCTGTTGTTTCATAAAATCAAGCCCTCGTCACATCACGATGATACTCACTGACTGTATAACCTGACTCTTTCAATCGTCTGACCATCTCACAGGCCACCGCAACCGAGCGATGCCGTCCACCGGTACAGCCGATGGCGAGGGTCAGCACACGCTTGCCTTCCTCTGCATAGTGGGGCAGCAGGAAGTACATCATCTCTTCCATTTTATCCAAAAATTCGTGCATGATTTCGAACTGGTCCAAATAATCCCGGATGCCCTGATCCTTTCCAGTCTGCACTTTCAGTTCCGGAATGTAATAGGGATTGGGCAAAAAGCGCACATCCATCACCAGATCTGCTTCCAGCGGCAGACCGTACTTGTATCCGAAACTCATCACATTGACTGCGATGCCGTGCTGCTTCTGGTCGGGCGCAAACAGATTCTCCAGTGCAAACCGAAGCTGTCCGATGGATACAAACGGCGTGGTGTCCAGCACATAGTCGGCCCGCTCCCGGACTGGGCGCAGCAGTTCTTTTTCCCGCTGTGCCGCCTCGGCCAGCGATCCGCCCTTACTAGCCAGCGGATGCAGGCGGCGGGTTTCCTTATAGCGCTTGATGATGGTGGGCAGGTCAGCCTCCATAAACACCAGCTTGCAGGAGCAATCCATCTCTTCCATGGCATCCAGTGCCTCCAGCAGAGGCTGGGCGCTGTCACCGGAACGGGCATCGCAGACCATGGCCACCCGATCATAGCGTCCGGCGGCATGGATGCAGAACTCCGCAAACCGGGGCATAAACTCCGGCGGGATATTATCCACCGTATAGAACCCGCTATCCTCCAAAAACTTGGATGCCTGACTTTTTCCGGCACCGGACAGTCCAGATATAATCAAAAATTCCATCTCTATCTCTCCATCTCTCGTCAGGACAGGCGGCGAACCTCCATCTCCAGTTCAATTCCCGTCTGTTCCAGTACCACTTCATGGACATGATCGGTCAGCGCCACCACATCGGCGCAGGTCGCTCCGCCACAGTTGATGACAAAGCCGGAATGCTTTTCGCTGACCTGTGCGCCGCCCACGGTATAGCCCTTCAGTCCGCACTGCTCGATCAGCGCCGCTGCGTAACCCTGAACCGGACGCTTGAAGGTGCTGCCTGCACTGGGTTTATCCAGCGGCTGTCGGCTGCGTCGCTTTTCCGCTAGTTCTGCCATCTTGCTGCGAATTTCGTCCCGATTGCCTGCTTCCAGATGGAACACCACCGAGGTGACAAACTTATCGCCCTCAGAGTAGGCGCTGTGACGGTAGGTCAGCTTCTGCTCTTCGCCGTGCAGCACACCTTCCTCACCGCCGAGGGTGAGATATCGGCTCTCCACTGCCACATCCTTCATCTCTCCGCCATAGGCGCCGGCGTTCATGTAGATGCCGCCGCCGACCGTTCCCGGAATGCCATGGGCAAATTCCATCCCGGTCAGCCCCTGCTCCATGGCAAAGGTGGCGGCTCGCGCCATGGAAACACCGGCTCCGCAGGTGATTTCCCGCTCTCCGGTGCGCTCCAGCTGGTTCAGACCCTCGCAGGTGACGATGACAAAGCGGTCAATGGCTCCATCGGCGGCCAGAATATTACTTCCGTTGCCCACCACATAGGGGACAATCTGTTCCTCGTGTGCTGCCTTCAGGGCGCACTGAAATTCTGCTTCATTCTTCACAAATGCCATCAAGGCGACCTCACCGCCGATGCGGAAGGTGGTGTGACGGCTCATAGGCTCATGCTCCAGCAGTTTCATCTCCGGGCACAAGGTTAAAAGGTGGTTTTTCAGCATGGTAGAATCCATGGAGTTTTCCTCCTGTTCCATATAGTTATTCACGATAGATTATATCATTTCTCCCGGCAAAATGGTACCCTGAAATAAAAAAGAACCCTCGTCTGCACGAAGACAGACGAGGGTTCTTTTATTTCTTACGGATCGCAGTTTTTGCAGGGCTCGTACCCCTGAGCCAGAAGGTCATCTCGGCTGCCGGTAAACTCCTGCCGGTTCTCCTCTTTGATATTCTGGGCACTCTTGCAGCTGGGCTTATGGAACTTATGGCTGTTGGTGTTCAGCACATAGTCTGCCTCTGCCGCAGGTGCGTCCGTTCCCGTCTGGGGCGGATTCTGAGGCTGCTGCTCCTCCACCGGAGCGCCGGAAAGCCAGCTGTCACCGGTGGCATAGTCGATTTCCGCGCCGGGCTGATTATTATAGGCATAGACGCAGAAGCTGACGCCGTCGCCCTCGTCCTCCACAGACCAGCCTTCCATCAGCAGTCCGGCTGCCACCAGATTGTCACCCTCATAGAACGGAGTCACCCGATAGAGCACATGGTTGCCGGTTTCCTTCACATAGTCTGCCACCATATCCTCAAAGGGCAGCATGCCTTCGATGTTCAGATAGCGGGTGCCGGTAATCAGGTTGCGGTTGTTGTCATTCTCACCGGCCAGCTGGAAGCCGATCAAATGGCAGCGGTTATAGAGGTGTCCGCCGGGCACGCAGTCATACTGGGCCGGTTTCCAGCCAGAGGGATAGATATGTCCGATGCCCTCACGGTCCTCCGTGGGCATCAACTCCGGACAGATATTGGCATAGGCCACGCCGCACCGTCTGAGTTCGTCCAACTCGGAGTACTCCTCAAACGCCTCGGTGGTATGTTCTTCCACCGTAAAATAAGGCACATTGTTGTTGACTGCCACATAGGGCTCGCCAGAGAATGCCGGCACATTCAATTCCTGCAACGTGGCAGGTCGATTCTGAGCCGTACTGTCAGCAGGCTGTTCCGGCACTTCCTCCTGAGGGACGGAGTCCGTCACCGAAGAGGTGCTGCCAGCAGCACTGGCATCCGGCACATCACTGGACACCGCCGTACCGCCGCAGCCGGTCAGCAGACTCAGGGAAAGCAGCAGGGACAGCAGCAGGGATAATCTTCGTTTCATTTGGTATAGATCTCCTCTTTTATCGTTTCATGGGAATACCCCACAAATTCGTATTCTTTGGTTTTTGTATAAGCGCTCAAATCCAGATCAAAGTACATGTCCGCAGGATAGCGCCGATTCCAATGGTACAGCACCACGCCTTCGATTCGCTCTGCACAGCCGCTCACCGAATGCTGCTCGGTCCAGCAGTAATCGCCGTCAGCTGCCTCCTCCAAAAAAGAGTCTGACACAGCAACCCGATCCGGCACATTCGGAAAAAGCTTCGCCGTATTGGGGCTCATCCAGAGTGTATGACCTTCGGTCAAGGTCAGTATCCGCTCCGTCAGCACCCGATCCCGGCTTTGTCGGCGGTGATTGAAGGCCATGCCCATATTGTCATCCACGCAGGAAATCAGGATCATTTTTTCCCCCCCCTTTCCCTTGATTTATGGATATTTTACCATGGTATGCCCATGCTTTCAATCGCTTTTCCATCTCCGGCGTTTCCGCCTTCCAACAGCGCTCCCTTGACCTTCACCGGTGGTTTTCGTAAAAATTCACAATTTCGTTGCATTTTGTTCCGCCGTTGTGGTACAATCATGACAAGGAAGCAGTTCCATTCGCTTCCCGGTCATTCGACCAAGAAAGGAGCGCATCATCGTGAACGTGAAATTTGTCGATCGTAAGGGAGAACCCACTGGTAATGTCCATTCTCTGCAGTATGTGTACGCAGAAAAGAAGGTTGCAAAACTGGATCGCTTCTTCCACTCCGATGCAGATGCCACCGTCACCTACACCAATCTGAAAAAAGGCATGGTCAAAGTGGAAGTGGCAGTCAGTGCCGGCGGAAACCTGTATCGCGGCGAGGCCACGACCTCTGACGCCAACGCTTCTCTGGACAGTGCTGTCCGCGCCATCGAGCGCCAGATCCGCAAGTTCAAGACCCGTATGGCAAAGCGCCTGCACAACGATGATCTGGAATCCCTGTTTGCTCAGGATTACGTCGAAGAGGTGGAAGAGGACTCCATCTCCATTCTCCGCACCAAGAAGTTTGCTTTCAAGCCCATGAGCGTTGAGGAAGCTGTCCTGCAGATGAACATGACCGGACACACCTTCTTCGCCTTCCGTAATGCCGATGACAACGACGCTGTGGCTGTGGTTTATGCCAGAACCCATGGCGGTTATGGCCTGATTGAGGACGATATGGGCTGATTTTCAGCATAAAACGCCAATAGAAAAATCAAACGGCCGGGATGAAGTTCATCCCGGCCGTTTTTTTAGGATTCTCCTATCTGAATCATCCATTTTTTCGACAAAAATCTACGCAGCACCAACGTACTCTTGACCAGTCCATCCAGCAGCTGAACCAGCAGGAACACCAACAGGAAATCCAGATGCAGCACCATGCCGATCAGTGCCGTGGGAATACTCACACCCCAGACACCGATAAAGTCATAAAATGCCGCCCGTTTACCGTCCGCACCGGAACGGAGGATGCCGCAGATCTGCACATACTGGAAAAAGCGCAACGGCAGAGTCATTGCCATCAAAATCAAAATGCGGACCGCAATGGCGGTGACATCCGCATCCTGCTGGAAGATGGCGGTCACAGGATGGCGCAGCGCAACCATCATGGTACCAAAGAAAACTGCCAGCACCGGCGTCCAGCAGCTCAAGGCCATGGCATTGCGATAGGCCACGTCCCGCCGTCCACGGCCGATTTCCTTGCCCACCAGCACATTGGCAGAGTTAGCAAGGGACATAATGACCACCGTGGTAATTCGTTCCACCGTATTGCACATGGTGAGCGCGGCATACTCGGTGGTACCCATGTGACCGTAAATCATGTTCAGCACTGCCGTGCCGCCGCCCCAGATGACTTCATTGAGCATAATGGGCCAAGCAATCACGAAATAGCGGCGCATAAAGCTGAGGTCAAAGGCAAACATCTCCCGCACACTGCACCGCATGACAGTTTTCTGACCAAAGGCCAGTCCGTAGGTGACGAACACACCCACCCAGTTTGCTGCACAGGAGGCAATGGCTGCGCCCTGCATACCCAGTCTGGGCAGACCGAAATGGCCGAAAATCAGGGCATAGTTCAGGCAGATATTGACGAACACACCTACCAGTGTGCCATACATCGGAGTATGCACTCGCTCGGTGGAGCGGAGGGTGCTGTTGGCGATATGCTGCAAGGCAAAGGCAGGAAAACCCAGTGCCACCAGCCGCAGATAGCCTGCGCCCGCTTCAATGACGGCCGCATCATTGGAATAGAAGCCCATGACCAGTTCGGAGTTCAGGATGGTAAACAGGGCAAACAGGACCGCCGCTCCCAAACCAATGAGGAAACCGCCGCCGTAGCTGCGGTGCAGCTCTCTCATCTGCCGTCCGCCCCAGAACTGGGCCACCATCACTCCGGCGGCTCCGGTGATGCCAAACAGTGACACATTCAAAAGCTCGATCCAGGAGGCGGCAAGTCCCACTGCCGTCAGCTCCACTCTGCCCAAGGAGGAGATCATCAAGGTGTCGATCAGTGCAAAGGATGTGGTCATCAGATTCTGCACCAAAATCGGCAGCGTCAGCAAAATCGCTGTCTTCCAGAAGCGGCGATCTCCAAAGTAATTTGTCAAACGCAAGTAAATTCCCTCTCTTCAAAAAATAAACGGTCGAATTCGGGCATTCACCCGAATTCGACCGTTGGTGTTACTGGAAACGGTAATAACCAGAAAGCATTACTTCCGGCATATTATACCTGATTTCCCCTTGTTTCACAAGGGGTTCCCCTTAAAAAGGATTGCACTCCGCCAGAGCGGCAATGGTCTTGGCGGCGGCATCTACGCCGATACGGCCGGTGTCCAGCACCAGATCGTAATTCTCCACCTTGCCCCAATCCTTCTGGGCATAGTAGCGATAATAGTTGGCACGGATTTTATCCGTCTTGCGCACCAACTTACGGGCATCGCCCTCCATCAGATGGTACAGCTTCATGGCACGCTCCACACGCTGCTCCAAATCTGCACGGATAAACACATGGATCACATTGGTACGCTCCTTCAGCGCATAGTCAGCACAGCGTCCCACAATGACACCCGGGCCTTGCTCGGCAACCTTACGGATCACATCAAACTGGGCATCTGCAATCCGCATACCCACAGGCAGCATCAAAGAGGGATCATCATTGTACCACATGGTTCCATACTGGAATCCGCCCAGATCCGTATAACTCACCGGACGCTCATCGTGATGGCGCACCACTTCTTCGCTCATGTTCGTTGCTTTGACGGTTTCGTCGATAATTGCCTTATCATAGTAAGGAATTTCCAGCAGTTGGGCTGCCTTGTGGGCAGTTTCTGCGCCGCCGCTGCAAAACTCACGGGCAACGGTAATGATACAACTGGTCTTCATAGTAGTCCCTCGCTTTCCAGATTGACTTCAGAAATCCGGCTCTCGCCTTTCTTGCCTGTATTATACTCCTGTATTTAGACAGTTTCAATATCGAATCACACTCTATTTTCGTCTTGATTGGTCATGTTGCATACATTTTTTCAATACCAACACCGTCTTTCTCCTCGAATTGAGGTTGCTTTCAATGCGGATATGCTCTAAAATGACCTTATTATCTGGTTTTGAATCCGTATGAACCGATCTTGGAGGACACCAATATGAGCCTTTATCAAATTACGATCGACTTTGGAAGCAACCTTGACTTGAAGGGAAAGATTTCCGCCTCGCTGCTCATCCGAAAGATGATTGAGCGGATGAACAATGAACACACCACAAAGGTGCGTCAGGTACAGGACACCCGATGTGAGCTTGAGATTGAGGACAGCTCCGCTCAGGACCTTTCCGCTTCGCTCCGTGAAACGCTGACCGGCATGGCCGGAACACAGCCCTGTGACATTCAGATCACCTGCGACCTGAGTGCAGCCGCTTCAGCCGAAGTGTCTGAACCTCTCGCTGCACCGACCAAACCGGCCGCAGATGATACGCCGCCTCCGGCACCAACTCCTGATGCTGACGGCAAGGCCATTTCCCGCATCCGCACCTTGGTGGGTTCGGAGGAATTTATCGCCCTGTGCGAGGAGATTTCCCAGATGACGCCCTATCTCAAGAAGTTGAAGGACACCGCTTTTATCCAGCGCAGCACCTTCCTCTTCTCCATTGATGACGGCAACGGTTTGACCACTGCTTTGCAGCTTTTGGCAGATCTCTTAAAGGAAAGCCGTCTGATCTCCGACAATCACCCGGAGGAAATTCAGCTACCGGACACCGACGATCCGGACGAACTGAACCGACTGGAAAGCAGCATGCGCTCTGACCTGAAAAAGCTGGAAGGCTGTCTGGTCTGTCTGGATCTCACCAAGTGCCAGAGCAATCTGGACAAGCCCGGCTACCGCGCACTGCTCCGCACCATTTCTTCCAATAATCGGGGCGTTTTGGTGTTCCGTGTGCCCTTCTTGGAGCAAAAAGCACTCAATCATATCAGTGCCATTCTGGATGATGTGTTTTTCCTGCGCACCATTCACTTTATCCCCATGAACTTTGAAGAACTGGTGGAATGCAGCCGGAGAGCCGCCGCCAAGTGCGGTTTTACCCTCCACCCTTCCGTAGAACCCATCTTCGCCCAGCTGATCGCCCGTGAAAAGAGTGACGGCCGTTTCTACGGCATCAAAACCGCCGAGAAAATCGTGGATGAAATGATCTACGAAAAGCTGCGCCGTTCTCCGGAGTCCGATGTCATCACCGAAGAAGACCTGCGGGACATGGGGCGGGACTTCCGTGAGTTGGAAAATCTCTCCGGCGAGGAACAGCTCAAACAGATGATTGGCATGGAGTCCGTGTCCAAGCAGCTTCATGAAATCGTTTCGCTGATCGAATTTGCAGTGAAAAACGCTTCCGCTTCCAGTCGTCCCTCCATCCATATGCGCTTTGTGGGCAATCCCGGCACCGGCAAGACCACTGTAGCCCGGATTCTGGGTCAGATGCTCAAGGAACGGGGCATTTTGCGCAAGGGTGTGTTCTTTGAGTACGAGGGCGTGGACTTCATCGCCAAATATGTGGGTCACACCGCTCCCAAAACCGCTCAGATCTGCCGTGATGCCTACGGCAGTGTGCTGTTTATCGACGAAGCCTATGCGCTGGCCGTCAAGGAGAATAACGGCGGCTCCTCCAGCTTCAATGCCGAAGCCCTGAACACCCTGCTCAGCGAGATGGAAAATCATCGGGATGACATGGTTGTTATTATGGCCGGCTACAAAAAGGACATTGACGATCTGATGCGCTCCAATCCCGGTTTGGTTCAGCGTATGCCCTATGAAATCAACTTCCCCAACTACACCAGAGAGCAGCTGAGTGAAATTTTCTTTGCCCAGGCCAGAAAGGACTTCCTCTTCGGCGAGGAGTTCATTGATCTGGTGCGGGAATACTTCCGCACGCTACCTAACAACATCTATCTCAGCCCCACCTTTGCAAATGCCCGCTTCGTGCGCAACCTCTTTGAGCGCACTTGGAGCAAGGCCGTCATGCGTGCCCAGCTGGAAAAGGCAGATCTCACCACGCTGCTCCCTTCGGACTTTGAAAAGGCCGTCGAGGAGATGGATGCCGCCGCCAACGGTGCCATGGTCTTTGGCAAAGACGAATCCGGCGCCACCCTGTTCTCCGAGGAAGAAACCAAGCTGCATTTTGACGATGTGCGGGGTGAGGACGAGGCCAAGGAACTACTCTCCGAACTGGTGGAGTTTCTCCGTAACCCTGGCAAATTCCACGCAATCGGTGCTACGATCCCCAAGGGTGCGCTCATTTACGGCCCGCCCGGTACCGGCAAGACCATGCTGGCAAAGGCGGTGGCCGGAGAAGCCGGTGTCCCCTTCCTCAGTGTCAGCGGCAGCGAGTTCGTGGACAAGTATGTGGGCGCAGGCGCAGAGCGTGTGCGCAAACTCTTCGCCAAGGCACGGGAACTGTCCCCCTGCATCGTCTTTATCGACGAAATCGACGCCATCGGCGCATCCCGTTCGGATCAGGCCTCCTCTCATGATTCGGTCCTGATCCAGTTGCTGACTGAGATGGATGGCTTTGACGACAAGGCAGAAATCATCGTGCTGGCTGCCACCAACCGGCCGGAACTGCTGGACGCCGCTCTGCGCCGTCCAGGCCGCTTTGACCGTGAGGTACCGGTAGAACTGCCTGACCTGACGGGACGCACGGACATTCTGAGCTACTATCTCCAGAAGGTACAGCACGAGGACGGTATCGACATCAACGAAGTGGCTCGCCTGGCCGCCGGATGCTCCGGCGCTGACCTGCGCAATGTGGTCAACGAAGGCGCTCTGCTGGCCCTGCGTTCCGGTCGGGACAAGATCTGCCAGAAAGATTTGGAAGAGGCCATTGACATCACCAGTGTGGGTTACATCAAGAAAAACTCCATCATGAGCGAGCATGAGAAGTGGGTCACCTGCTATCATGAAATCGGCCACGCACTGGCTGCCGCTCTCCAAACCCACTCCGCTCCGGTGCAGAAAATCACGGTTGTGCCTCGCACCTCCGGTGTGCTGGGCTTTGCACAGCAGCTTTCCACCAGCGAACCGGTGATGTACACCCGCTCTGAACTGGAAAACCGCATTGTGACAGTCTGTGCCGGCCGTGCCGCAGAGGAAGTCCACTTCGGCGAAGTCACCACCGGCGCCTCCAACGACATTGAAAAGGCCACCTCTCTGGCTCGCGGCATTGTGGCCCGCTACGGCATGACCGAGGAGTTCGACATGGTCTGTTTGCAGCGCACCCAGTCCAGCTATCTGGGCGGCGGTGTATCTCAGGATTGCAGCGACGCAACTGCCCGTGCCGTGGACGAAAAGGTCATCGAACTGGTGCGCAAGCAGCATCAGCGGGCCTATGAGCTGATTCGGGACAACGAAGCCAAGCTAGACGAGTTGGCAACCTATCTCTATGAGAAGGAAACTATCACCGGTGAGGAATTTATGGAACTCCTGAACAAAAAGGACTGACAGGAAAAACAGGCGTGTATCCGAAAGTGATACACGCCTGTTTTTGTTTTTTTGATTTACTTTAAGTCCAGATATTCCAACACCAGCTTATCCGACCGGGTATATCCATTTTTACGGTAAAAGTGTTGGTGCTGTTCCCCCGTTGTGGTCAGTAATTCGATCCAATCACAGTTTTGGAGCGTCAACTCCGCTTTGAGATGGCGCAGCAAATCGCTGCCGTATTCCTGATACTGAAACCGGGAAGACACCAAAATCTCTTCGAGGTAAAATCCCTTTGAGTCATCAAATTCCTTGAAATATCCCATCAGGAATCCGATTAACTCCGTTCCCTCAAATTGCAACAATACCAGAGAATCTTCCATGGATGTAATCTGATGAATCCGTTTATATGCCTTTTCATAAGTCCAGCTTCCACCGGTGGAATTGTAGTATGCAAGATAGAACCTTACCAGTTCATCCAAATCGGATTCTTGAAATGCGATGTATGTCGGCTTCATTGGCCTTTCCTCTTTTCCGTCAAAACGGCTGGACGGGAGAAATCCGCGTTCGGCTGTTGGTCAGTGATTTGCCTTGCGATAAATTTCACAGATATCCTGCTCATTCAGCACTTTGAAGGTGCCGATGGTACGGGTACCCTCATAGGCGCAGCGATAGGCCATATCCCGCACCGTTTCGTCGCTCTGGACACCGATGCAGCCGCCAAAGCCGGTGGGCATGCCCAGAGAATCGAAATAAGCCACCGTCTTACGGATGCCCTCTGCCGCTGCTGTTTCATCGTCACTCTCCACAACGCCACAGACCGTTCGAGCATACCGAGCAAAGCGGGACACCTTGGCAGGGCAGACATAGTCGGCCCAAGCCCCCCACACCGCCGCCAGAGAGGCTCCGTGAGCCAAATCGAAGCGAGCGGAAATCTCATGACCCAGCTGATGGACCGCAAAATCCGGCTTACCGCCCAAGCCCGTCAGACCGTTATGACTCAGGCTACTGGCCCACATCAGTTCGCTCTGGGCTTCATAGTCGGTAGGATCTTCCAGTGCCTTGGTGCCAAACTGAATGACCGTCCGCAGCAATGCTTCTGCCAATGCGTCGGTCAGCTCATTCTCCATAGGGTTGAAGTAGCGGTCCAGCGTGTGCATCATAATATCCGTCGTACCGCAGGCGATCTGATACTTGGGCAGCGTATAGGTCAGTTCCGGATTCATAATGGCAAACTTGGCCCGATTGAATCGGGTATTGATGCCCCGCTTACGGTGGATTTCCTCATTGGTCAGCACAGCGGAATCGCTCATCTCACTGCCAGCGGCGGAGATGGTCAGAATAACACCAATAGGCAGAGATCGCTCCAGCGGCACCTCTCTCGTCCAGATCGACCAGATATCATGCTCCGGATTTGCCGTGCCATGAGCGATGGCCTTGGCCGTATCAATGCTGCTGCCGCCGCCGATGGCCAGAACAAAATCTGCCTCAAAGGCCACAGCCTTCTGGATACCCTCACGGACATGAGCCACGGTGGGATTAGGCTTGGCTCCGCCAAACAGCTCCACCGTCAGGCCGGATGCCCGAAGTGCATCCGTGACCCGCTCCAACAGGCCGCTCCGCTCCACACTGCCGCCGCCATAGACCACAAACACCCGACTGCCGCCGTACTGCTTCACATAGTCTGGGCAGGTCAGTTCCGTTCCTGCGCCAAACACCACTTCCGTCGGGGCATAATAAGTAAACTTTTCCACGCTTGCTACCTCCTCATGTGCTTCATTTTCCCCATTTTAGCACGAACCACTTTTCCGGGCAAGATTGCTTCTGTGGATATACCCACACTCCCCTTTCCGGCATAAAAAATCCCGAGGACAGATGTCCTCGGGATCAAGTTTGTTTGATTACTCTGCGCTGTAATCGATCATCAGAGCGTCGATACGGCCAAAGTCCTTATCGTCGATGACGTAGCCATTGTCACCGTTCACAACCTGCACGGAGATGGTCTGGGGATCGCCATAACCAACGGTAGCAGCGCGGGCGCTCACCATGTCGATGACTGCCTGTGCCCATGCGGTTTCCAGCTCTGGATCGCCATCGGACAGACCCTCGAACTCACCGGAAGAAATACGCTCAGCCCAAGCGGCAGAGAAGGCTTCCGTATCCTCAGTCATGACCTTATGGATGGTGTCGATGGGATAAACGGTCAGCTCCACCAGATAAGTATCGCCGTTCTTGCTGACACCGCCAACTTCATACTTGGCATTCTGGTAAGTGGTGTGATAGAGGTCAACGATCTGCTGGTGAATGCTCTCGTCGCAGCTCTCTTCCACAATGCTGAAGTAGTCGCAGAAGAAGTCCACTTCCACGTCGATGCCCTGCTCATACTGAGCATCGGCTTCTTCCTTGGTCAGGTTGACCTTCTTCAGATAGTCATCACTGTACTTGTTCAGGTAAATCAGATCCAGATTGCCCTGCACAAGGTCACCAGCGGAGAAGGTGCCGCAGCTGGTCAGAATTCCAACACACATCAGTGCGCTCAAAACCAGTGCCAGACCCTTCTTCATTGCCTTTTTCATAATCATTCTCTCCTTTGCTTGCTTTGACCAACAAGGTTGATGGTTTATTCTAGCACATCCGAAAAGAATATTCCATATGTTTCCTACTAAATTACTATCATAAAATCTAAATTAAGATTGATTTTCTTCGGCGATCTGGATCGGCACGCCGTTGACCTCCACATCCTCGCTGACACGGATGACCAGACACTTGGCGCCGTCCACGATTCTGGTCTGGAGCAGCTCGCTCCGCTCCGGATTGATCTGGATGGTCACATCGGGCATTTTCACCTCAAGACGCTTGGTATCCACCAGATTTCGGGGGCTCAGCTCCGTATTCACGCCAAACTCTGCATCAAACCGCTCGTCAAAGGCCTCCACATGCTCGTCACTGACACCGCTGGCAGCCAGCACAGCTCTCATGCCCTGCTTGGAAATGGTCAGCGGCTCCGGCTCCTTGCTCTCCTTGTGAATGTCGATCATCTGGGTTAGTCTGTCCTGCACCTGCTGCACCACGTCGTAGCTGCACTCCTCGGCCAGCGACTCGCTCAGCACCGTCTGGAAGGTTTCCTTCTGCACCATGGCGGGCATGGGCACTTCCGTCTTGAAGATGGCATCCACGAAGTCCTCGTGGTTCTCCTGAATGTTGCGGGTGTAGTAGAGGGCATTATAGATATTGGTGGCACGGTCATCAAAGGCCGGGAACAGGAAACCCATCTCCGGATTACCCACCACCTGCAGTGCTGCCTGCAAATGGAACTTGCTCTCCCGATTATTGTAATTGAGGGAGGGCTTGCTCTCCTTCACCGGGCAGATGGAGCAGAGGATATGGCGGAACTCCTCGGTGGAGTTATCCTTCTGCATCACATCGTCCTTGCCCTTATAGTAGACATCGTACGTATCATAGGTCAGCAGGATGAGGAAGTTTCCCTCCAAGTCAATGCTCTGGATGGCACGGCTGAAGAACATCTGCACCGCATTTTCATCCTCTAAGCGGCTGTCCCGCAGGGTCATCAGCAGGCGATGCTCTTCCCCATCCACCACCTGCTGGGTGCGGAAGCTCAGGTCCAGCAGGTTCCGACCCACACCACCGGTCAGCACTTTGCGGAACAGGGACAGGAATTTTTCTCCGTCCTCTGCCGTCATCATGCTCAGGGATTCGTTAAACTGGGAAATGATCTCGTGCCGCTCGTTGACATAGCAGCCCCAGACACGGGAAATATTGCTCTTATCCGGACGGATGCGACGGCGCAGTTCGCCGATTTCTTTTTCGTTCATAGTGTACCTCTTCTTTTGTCAGGGATTCACCACATGGATGGGATGGCCTGCGCAATAGGCCTGCACATTCTCCACCGTGGTGTCGATAATACGCTGGCGGCACTCTCTTGCCGCCCAGGCAATATGGGGTGTGATGATGCAATTTGGTGCGTTCAGCAACGGGTTATCCGGCAGGATAGGCTCCTTGGATACCACATCCAGTGCGGCTGCGGACAGCTTGCCGCTGTGGAGTGCTTCCGCTAGGTCAGCGTCCACCACCAGACCACCCCGGCTGGCATTGAGCAGGATGGCGCCGTCCTTCATCTGGGCGATGGTGTCCCGATGGATGATGCCCTCCGTTTCCGGAAAGAGCGGACAGTGCAGACTGACCACATCGGAGTTGGAAAGCAGCGTGGGCAGATCCACATAGGTGGCAATGCTGCGGCCTTCTTCGGTTTCCGTCCGGCTGTACGCCAGCACCTTCATGCCCATAGCGGCGGCAATCTGCCCGACCCGCTGACCAATCCGGCCGAAGCCGATGATGCCCAAGGTCTTATCGGCAAGCTCCGTCAGCGGACACTCCCAATAGCTCCACTGGGGGCTGTTCTGCCACTTGCCGGCATGGACTGTCCGGTCATGCTCTGCCACACGGCTGCAAATTTCCAGCAGCATGGCAATGGTGAACTGAGCCACAGCATACGTGCCATAAGCTGGCACATTGCAAACTGGGATGCCCAATTCTTTGGCGCAGTCCGTATCCACAATGTTATACCCAGTGGCCAGAATGGAAATGCACTTCACCGAAGGACAGCGGCGGAGTACCTCTGCCGGCAGCGGGGTTTTGTTGGTCACCACCACTTCCGCATCTCCGATACAGCGGACGATTTCATCCACATTGTTCTCCGGAATGGCATCGTAAAGGGTCAATTCCCCCAAGTGTTCCAGTGGTGCCCAGCTGAGATCGCCGGGGTTTTCCACATAGGAATCCAAAATCACCATTTTCATATGCTTTTTCCTCTCAGCCCTGTGTTCCAACGTGGAACAGGCCCTCCTGCACATAAGTTTCCGACGCTTCCACATAGTGTTTGGCGTTTTGGAGCAGTGTTTGCCGCTCCTCCGGTGTGACCGGACGCACCACCTTGGCCGGTCTGCCGAACGCCATCATGCCGTCGGGAATGACGGTATTCTGCGTCAACAAACTGCCTGCTCCAATGATACAGCCCTCACCAATCTGAGTGCCGTTCAGCACGGTGGTTCCCATGCCAATCAGGCTTTCACTTCCCACGCTGCAGCCGTGAAGGATGCAGCCATGGCCCACGGTCACCCGCTCGCCAATGCAGACAGGACAGCCTGTGTCCACATGAAGCACGCAGTTATCCTGCACATTGCTGTCTTTGCCGATGGTGATTTGCTCTGTTTCGGCACGGATGGTGGTATGGAACCAGATATTGCTGCCTGCATCCAGCGTGACCGCTCCGCAAATGGTGGCATTATCCGCAATGCGGGCATTGGGTGCGATGATCGGTTGTTTCAAGCTGCATCTTCCTTTCTGTCCATACATTCATTCAGGTTGTCATTATACTATGTTCCACCCGTCCCTGCAATCGTTCTCCGGGAAATCCTTCTGCGCCGATGCAAGCGCAAAAAAAGCAAAACAGCGTGACAGCAGTCACGCCGTTCCCATGATAAGGCGGTCAAATATGAATTTGAAATGCTCCATAATCAAATCTGCCGTTGCCCTGCCATAGCTTTCCCGCTTCGGACAACTCACGAAAGGCTGCTTCTATCTGGCCTGTAAGCTCCAACGGCACATCCAGCGCATGGTGTCCGGGCAGAATCCGACCGATATGCAATGCTTGCACTCGCTGTATGGACTTCCAAAACTGCACTGGATCGGTGGTGGGATAAAACGCATCCAGCGTCCCCCGATAAATCAAATCACCGGAATACAAATATTCCCGCTGTTCCTCGTAAAAACAGCAGTGTCCAGGGGAATGTCCCGGTGTATGAATCACCTGCACAACTCTTCCACCCAAGTCCAACTGATCTCCGTCCCGTAAAACACGCTGGGGATCTCCTTGGAAGATTTCGTACTGCTCCGGCATAAAATCTGCCGGAAAGTCGCAAGGCTGACTGAGCAGCTGCTGTTTTACCACCTGCAACGGAAGGGGGAATGTTCCGGTCAGCCAGTCCAATTCCGCTTCATGGACTGCAATTTGATTGAAATACTTGTGACCTCCGATATGATCCCAGTGGGCATGGGTGGTGACCACCAGCACCGGAAGTGTCGTCAGTGTATCTATCACTGATTTGATATTGGAAACGCCCAGACCGGTATCAATCAGCAGGGCGGATGTTTTGCCGCAAAGCAAATAGCAGTGGTTTTCTTCCCAATGCTGATATTCACTAATTGCAAAGGTATCACAGTCAACCTTTTCTACCGTAAACCAAGGCTCCATAGGCTTCCCCATCCTTCCAGATTCTGGCCCTATTATACTGCCTGCCCTGACAAAAGAAAAGCAGTATTCCGCATCGTCTGCGGAATACTGCTTCATTGCTATTTTCTTAGTGCAGCCGCACATCCTTGTCGCCGCCGAAGTAGAGTGCCAACGCACCGGGCCCCAGATAGGAACCAGTCACAGGCTCATGCTCCACAATGATGATTTCCTTGGGGGCACGATTCTGGCGAATCAGGTCTGCCAGCTTTTCTGCGTCCTCCGGACAGTGGCAATGGGAAATACCCACAATCTGATCCTGAGGCTCCAGCACCAGCTGGTCATAGCGCTTGGCAATCTCATTGATGACTGCCTTGCGTCCTCTCACCTTCTCAAAGGACACAATCTGACCATTCTCATTGCCCTTCAGCAGGGGCTTGATGTTCAGCAGAGAACCGACAATCGCCGCCGCATTGGAAAGGCGGCCGCCCTTACGCAGGTGCATCAGGTTATCCACGGTGAAGAGCTGATACATATTGGCCTTAGCTTCTTCCAGATAATCTGCGGTTTCGTCCAAGCTCATGCCCTTCTCTCGGCAGGCATGGCCCTTCAAAGCCAGCAGGCCCTCGCCCAGAGAGGCACCCAAGCTGTCCACCAGACGGATGGAACGGTCGGGATACTCTTCCAGCAGCTGCTCACGGGCAATTTTTGCAGACGCAAAGGAGCCGCTGATGCCAGAGGACATACCCACAAACAGGATGTCCTTGCCCTCCTTCAGCGCAGACTCCATATAATCCAGATACTTCTGGGGGTTCACCTGAGAGGTCTTAATGACGGTATTGCCCTTCATAGACTCATAGTACTCAGCCGCCTGAAACTCCTCCGTATCCAAGCACACATGCTCCACACCGTCCACGGTATAGGACAGGGGCACCACAGTGATATCCAATTCCTTGGTCATAGGAGTGGGCAGATTGGCAGAAGTATCGGTAAAAATAGCAAAGCTCATAAAATGACTCTCCTTACAACGCCCGGATGCCGTTGATCCGCAATTTCCATCCAAAAGCGGCACTCTATGCTCCGCTCCTTCGGTCCATTGCCAGCGCATCCGAAAGCGATATCCATTCACGCTTGACAGGGTTTAGAAAACCCTCTTATGTTATAGTACCACATTTTCCTTCGCCCTTCAAATAAAATCTTTCCCTTTTTTCACTCTTTTCTCCGCCCCATTCCTGTTCTGCATCGAGATGACCTGCTTTTCCACAGCTTGCTGTCAAAAGGCCGTCCATCCGCACCGCAGCACAGATAAAAAGCTCGGATCTATATAGATCCGAGCTTTTTTGCACACAATGTCATCCCCAAGGGGTGTATTTTGTTCACACCGTCAGCATTTCACACCGCTCCAACTTCTCGCCGCAGGCATCCAGCACACGCTGGCCGCCCACCACGCATACAGGAGCGTTTTCCGTCAGAGCATCCAGCACATAACTGAACTCCCTCAGCTGCTCTCGGGTGGTATGGAGGATTTCCGTGTAAACCCGCTGGAGATCCTCATTCGTCCGGCCGGAGAAATACAGAGATGCACCACGGGCGCCTTCCAATCTGGGCGTCAGCACCGGCTGGATATCGCCGACGGTGCTGATAATGCACTTGTCCAGCGTTTCCTCCTGTTCACAGAAGGTGCGCAGTGCCGCTCCGGCTCCACGGAAGTCATCCAGCGTCCGGGCACAGCCGGAATCTCGATAAGAGGTCATGCTCCATTCACCATCAGGCCGCACATCCAGCTGGGTGCCATAGGCACCGCCCTTGACACGCACTGCGTTCCAAAGATAGCCATAGGTCAGCACCTGAGATGCCACTCGAGCCACGCCGGAATAGCGTCCATCTGCCAGCGCCAGATGACTGCCGCAGGCGGCAAATCCGATATCCGCCGGAATCTGAATCCCAAGGCGGCCAAACTGGGGCAACGTGTAAATGGTTCTCTCTCCCATGCCGGCACCCTCGGGAATCAGCTCCTTGGCCTCTTCCAGCCACGGCTCATCCACAGGGCCAGTCAGAGAGAGGGTCAATCGCTCACGGGTCAGCACCTTTTTGCAAAGGCGGTCAAATTCGGCACACAGGGCTTCTCCCTCATGGTCAAACTGGTCCACCTTCTGCTGCAAATAGCGCAGCATCGTCAGGCCGTGCATGGCATCCTCCGCAGCACCACGGGCCGTAATGCCGGATTCCAGCACACCGACGGCAAAGCTGTTGCCAGCCTCCACCACACGCTGCTCCAAGGACACTCTCCGCTGGCGCAGCAGGTGATGCACTGCCTGGGTGTTATCAAAGCGGGTGTGGAACAGCACCTCTTGCAGGAGTTCCAATGCCTCCTGCTTTCTGTGCTTGAGCAGGGACACACTGACCGTCAAATAGGGGCTGCACACATTCTGCCGCTGGGCTTGGGCGAAGGTTGCCACACCCACGCTGAGCCGGCCCAGATTGCCCTCGATCCTGCTCCGCAATTCCATCAAATCAAACCGCTCTGTGGGCAGCTGGGTCATCATAGAGGCCATCAGGCAAAGAGGCGTCAGCTCCTCCAACGGCAAATCCTCCAAGGAGAAGAAATAGGTCAGGTACAGGATGCCATCCGTTTCAATTTCATGGCAGAGCAGCGTGGTATCCCCCAACTGCTTGACCTGCTGCTGCAGCGGGCGAAGTTCCTCGGGCAAATCCTGCAAAGACAGCACCGGCAGGGTCTTTTTCTGCTCCGGAGTGTCCTCCCGCTCCTGGGCACGGCGCAGCTGGGCAAACTCCTCCATCACACGGCTGATCTGCTCCTCGCTCCATGTGGCCTTTACTTCTGCCAGCCGCTGGGCTTCTCTCTGCCGCTTGGTTTCTCCCAGTGTGCCGTCCGGCACCAGACAAAGCTGGGCATGGTGGGGATTTTCCAGCAGCAGGTCCCGAATCAGCTGCTCAAACCAGTCCTGATCGACCTTCTCCCGCAATGCGGCAAAACAAGCGTCATAGCACAGGTTCTGTGCCGGATCACCGCCATACAGCCAAGTGTCATGCACCGTGATGGCATAGACCAGACCTCGGGGCATGGTGCCGAAGTCTTTTTCACGGGTGTTGAACTCAAAGCGGTTCAAAATAGCGTGGAGTCGCTGATGATCCAGTCCCTCCTCCGCCAGCTTGGTGAGTGCATCCCGAATCACCCGCCGGACTTCTTCCTTCTTGTCCAGCGAGGTATTCCGCACCACCAGCACCGCATACAGCTGCTGCACACTGTCCATGGCGGCAAGCTCCACATCCTCCGCCAAACCCTGCTCCAGCAGTGCCTTTTTCAGCGGCGCTTCATTGGAGGAACAGAGGGCATCGGTCAAAACCGCTGCGGCAATGCCCAGCTGCTGGTCATCATAGTCACCGATGACCCATCCGTCTGCCAGCAGCACCTTATTGGTGCCGTCCTCATCGCTGCCGATCTCATAATGCACGGCCTTTTCTGCGGGAGAAACCGGCTTCTGCTTGGGAATATCCGCACACACATCCAGATAGTCATACTCTTGCAGGAATCCGCCGATACGCTCCAAGACGGTCTCCAAATCCACCATGCCATCCAAGAAAATTCTGGCGTTGGAGGGGTGGTAGAATCGGTGATGGCTAGCCACATACTGCTCATAGGTCAGGTCGGTGATATGGTCCGGATGGCCGCCGGATTCACAGCCATAGCAGTTATCCGGAAACAGCAGACGGTTCATCTCTCCATCCAGCACCGTATCCGGGGACGCATACGCGCCCTTCATTTCGTTATAGACCACGCCGTTGCATTTCAGTTCCCCATCCGGGGCATCCAGCTCATAGTGCCACCCCTCCTGACGGAAGGCCTCGGGGCTTTCCAGACTCAGCGGATGGAACACAGCATCCAAATACACATCCATCAGGTTCAGAAAATCCTGATCGTTTCTGGATGCCACCGGATACATGGTCTTATCTGGGAAGGTGAAGGCATTCAAAAAGGTTTGCAGAGAGCTTTTCAGCAGATCCACAAACGGCTCCTTCACCGGATACTTTTTTGAGCCGCAAAGCACAGAATGTTCCAAAATGTGGAACACGCCCGTATCATCCTGAGGGATGGTCTTAAAGCTGATGGCGAAGGTCTTGTTTTTATCCTCCCGATCCAGCCAAATGAGGTCCGCACCGTTCTTCTCGTACCGCATCCGATACATGGTTGCACGAATCTCGTCCAGCGGTCGCTTCTCTTCTACCACAAACCCGTGCAGGCGGGTTCCAACAGTCAACTCCATTGCGTTTACTCCTATCTTTCTACGGAAAATCATTGGATTGATTTTATCAAGAAATCGCAAAAAACACAACCGCACGCAAAAAGCAAAAAAACACAGCGAACACAAATTGTGTTCGCTGTGTTGGAAAAAGCATTATTCCTTGCCGGTCCAGCAATAAGTACAAACCTTATCACGGTCGATGCCGATGGCCTCCAGAACACCGTCCAAGGACTGGTAGCCCAGAGAGTCGAAGCCCAGCTTTTCACAGATGGTCTTCAGCATGCACTGACCACGCTCGGTAGAAGCGTCGGAATACTCCTCGATATGCTTCTGACCCTCGTCGCCTTCAATCTCCTGAATGGTACGGCGAGCCAGCAAATCCAGATCAGAATTGCTGCGGGAGAAGTTCAGGTACTTGCAGTTGTGCATGATGGGAGGGCAGGCAGAGCGCATATGCACTTCTTCTGCACCGCTCTCATAGAGGAATTCCACCGTTTCTCTCAGCTGAGTGCCGCGGACGATGGAGTCATCCACGAAGAGCAGCTTCTTGCCCTCGATCAGTTCGGGGACAGGGATCTGCTTCATCTTGGCAACCTGATTTCTCACATCCTGATTGGCAGGCATGAAGGAACGGGGCCAAGTGGGGGTGTACTTCACGAAG
>SAMEA104404100__coassemble_1298_pt1 | contig 23092 bp, 20 predicted proteins | sample SAMEA104404100__metabat2_low_PE_082 | metagenome-assembled genome bin SAMEA104404100 (sample SAMEA104404100) | Balaenoptera acutorostrata
ATCATGGAAATCCACTCAAACTTCTCTTTGTGGTCGAAATCAATGGGTTTGCCGTCACTCTGCCACCAAAGCCCTTCCAACGGCGGCACCACATAGGGGAAATAGCCCTCGATTTGGTGGGGGCCTTTGTAACTCATTTTCAGGGTGTATGCAACGGCGTACAGCATACCGATGGCGGCTTGGTATTCGCCGTCCGGCTGATTTGGATTGCCTTTGCCACGCACTGCAATGTAATTCATCTGGGGCACTTCAATCAGTCCGGGCGTTTTCGGCGGCTGGTAGAACTGCTTGAATTCTTTTTTGAAGTCAAAAGGCATCTTATTTTCTCCGCTTCTGTTTCGGTTTGGGCATGGGAAGGGCTTCACAGGTAGCAGCCACAAAGGCGGAAAGTTTTTCTCGGTCGTCGGTGTCCGTCACCAGAAAATACGGCTTTGCGCCCTCATAGGGCAAAGCGGTTTGCAAATCGGGCAGTTGGGCCTTGCCTGCTTCTGTGATTTTGACAAAGAATTGATCGTCACAGATCAGACCGAAAATCTTGCCGTTGCAATAGATGCCGTAATCCCCAAACATCTTTCGCACCGTGATCTCACCGGCGCAGGAACACTGGTCTGCAATGTACTGCACATAATCTGCATGACAAGCCATATTCAAACATCTCCTTTATAGTTGGTCTGGGTGCGCTCCAACAGCGCACAAAGCGCACGGCGCAGCTCCTTGGGTTCCAGCAGCACGGCTTGATCTCCAAAGGTCAAAAGCCAAGTCAGCAGGTTGTCCCGATTGGTAAAGTCCGCCTGGAACAAGAGTTTTCCATCCGCTTGCACTTCAAACGAATCTGCACCGAATTCCTCGACAAGCCGCCACTTGCAGCTGGGGTCAAACAGGGCTTTGACCGCAATCCCGACTGGAAACACCCGCTCGTTGCTCAAATCCGGCAGCGGAGCGGCTCTTTTTGGAAAAGAAGCGGAAGAGAGGGTCAAATCGGTCATGCGGTTGAGTTTGAACAGGCGGAAATCCTGCCGCTGAGTGCAAAAGCCCCAGAGATACCAGCTGGACCAGCGGAAAATCAGATAATAAGGCTCCACGGTGCGGGGGCCTTCTCCGGAGGGCGCATAGTAGCAGAAGGACAGGGTGCGGCTTTGCTCGATGGCACTGCGTATGAGCGCAATTTTGGAAGAGAGCGCATCCTTGTTCCAAGCGGAAAGCTGGATGAGAATGGACTGATTGCCCGTCAGAAAATCAGAGGAGCCGGGGGACAGCTTTTCCATCAGCTGTGTGTACTGATGGGTGCTGTGGATGCTGTCCAGACTGCGCAGACCTGCCAGCACATCCTGCATTTCCCGATTGGAAAGCAGGGTGCGATCCAGTTTGTAGTTTTCAAGAATGGAGATGCCCCCATGAGGACCTTGTCTGGTTTGAATGGGGATTCCGGCCCTGCACAGGGTGTCCACATCCCGAAGGATGGTTCGCTGGGAAACCTCAAACTGCCGGGCCAAGGCCGGAGCGGTCACCTGTTCTTTCTGCAATAAAATGGACAAAATACCAATGAGTCGATCCAGTTTCATACGGTTCTCTTCCTTTGCAATCAGTATAGCATCTAAAACCTGACAACTGTATGTCAGGTTTAGATTAGCACAAGAACAGAAAGATAGAAAGAAAAAACGCCGAGGATTCAAGATCCTCGGCGTAAATTGATTCGATTAGTCTTTCAGCAGGAAGCCTTCCTGTTCCAGCTGATCGCACACCCGCTGATACGCCTCTTCACTGGGGCAGCGAAGGGTGTGCAGATGGATGCCGTCCGTGAGGGTGGACAGGGGATGGACACCGCCGGAGCGGACACGGTGGAGGAACTGCTCCACATCGTAGCGGTTGGAAAGCTGCAGCTGACCTACCAGCTGACCGTAAACCGGGTGCTCCACCAGCACATCCACCACAGTGCAGCCATTGTCCACGCAGATTTGCAGCTCCCGTTCCATCTGAGCATCGGTATGACGGACGGCAACGGTGTGCAGAATACCATCGGTAGGCATATCCAGCAGATAACCTCTGGGGGTGGCAGCAATGGGAGCGCCGCCGGCTCTCAGCAGAGCGATATCGCCCACGACGACCTGACGGCTGACGCCGAAGGACTGGGCCAGTGCGGTGGCACTGACGGGTGAATGTTCACTTTTCAAGCGAGACAGGATCTCCTGTCGGCGCTGACTTGCGGTCATGAGACAACCCTCCTAGTTCGATTTTATCAGTATAACATATGTCTTGACAGATGGCAAGCACAGCAACAGGCGGAGATGGGTAAATGCTTGACATTCTGTTGCGGTGTGGTAAGATTCCAGTAGATATCAGAACCGAAAGGAAAGGGGAAATCGCCGATGACACGGGAGGAAGCGTTTGAATTTTTGGATCGAACGGCTCAGGGCATTGCGGAAACCTTTGGTGCATCCTGCGAAACATTGGTGCATGACATGAGTCTGCCGTCCCATCCCATTTTGTCCATCTACAATGGCCATGTGTCGGGCCGAGGGATCGGCTCCACCTTGGATGTGATGGGAGAGCATCAGGAACTTGACGAAGTGGGTCGTCGGACGGACTTTGTCAACCTGCTGGCCACCACACCCAGCGGAAAGCAGATCAAATCCTCCACGTTCCACCTGATTGGCGAGGATTTTAATCTGGCACTGGGCATCAACTACGATTTCACCTCTCTGGCCTATGCCAACCGCATTTTGGTGGAGATGATGAACGCTCAGGCAGACCTCCAGTCTGCCATGTCCCGAGGCGGGGAAGATCGTCTGTCGGAAATCTTCGACGAGTGCATGGCGGCCATCGGCAAGCCGGTCGACGCACTGTCCAAGTCGGACCGACTGAAGGTGATTGCCTTGCTGGATCAGAAATCCGCTTTTTCCTTCCGCAAGAGTGTCCCCTTTGTTTCCCAGCGACTGGGTGTTTCCCGTTATACGGTTTATAAATATCTGAATGAAAATGCACAACGCAGAGAGGATGTTGAACATGAATGAAAAGATCAAGGCCTGGTTTGAAGGCAGAGAAGACGAATTTGTAAACGCACTGGCTCCTCTGGTGGCCATCGACTCCACCACCGGCACGCCCGCACCCGGCGCACCCTTCGGTGAAGGTCCTGCCAAGGCTCTGAAGGCCGCACTGGAACTGGCTGAGTCTTGGGGTCTGAAAACCTCCGAGGATGACGGCTATGTGGGTCTGGTGGATCTGAACGACCACGAGGATCAGCTGCATGTGCTGGCCCATCTGGATGTGGTGGGCATTGGCGACGGCTGGAACACCGACCCCTTCACGCTGGTGCGTGACGGCGATATGATCTACGGCCGTGGCACCGATGACGACAAGGGCCCCGCACTGGCTGCCATGATGGCCATGCGCTGCGTCAAGGAGCTGGGTCTGCCCCTGACCAAGAATGTGAAGCTGGTGCTGGGCACCGACGAGGAGACCGGCTCCCGTGATATCGAGCATTACTATGCCCACGCTCCTTTTGCACCAAACTCTGTGACCCCCGATGCCGAGTTCCCCGTGATCAATGTGGAAAAGGCCCGTTACGCCCCCGAATTCTCCGCCGCTTGGGAGAAGGTGGATGTGCTGCCCCGTCTGGTCAGCGTCAAGGGCGGCATCCGTGCCAACGTGGCTCCCGGTCACTGCACCGCCGTGGTGGCAGGTGTGGAGAGCGACACCGTCCAGGCTGCCTGCGCCGGCGTGGCTGAGCGCACCGGTGTAGAGTTCCTGCTGAGCGGCGACGCACAGGAGCTGACCATTCAGGCTAACGGCGCAGAGGCTCATGCCTCCACCCCCGATGAGGGTAAGAACGCCATCACCGCCCTGCTGGAGGTGCTGTGCCAGCTGCCTCTGGGCGATACCCCTGCCTTTGATGCCGTGAAGAAGCTGCACAAGGTGTTCCCCTTCGGCGATAACAGCGGCAAGGCTCTGGGCGTGGCACAGCAGGACGAGATCTCCGGGCCTCTGACCCTCAGCTTCTCCGTGCTGAATCTGGACGAAACCGGCTTCAAGGGTCAGTTCGATGTCCGTGCATCCGTCTGCGCCAACGAGGAGAATCTGGTGAAGGTCACCGAACAGACCTTCGCTGACTTCGGCTGGACCTGCGAGGGCGAGCTGGATGCCGCCCATGTGGTGGACCCCAATTCCGAATTTATCCACACTCTGCTGGACTGCTACACCGAGTTCAGCGGCGAAAAGGGCTACTGTGTTGCAATCGGCGGCGGCACCTATGTCCACGATATCCCCGGCGGCGTTGCCTTCGGTGCCGGTGAGTTTGGCTTTGACTCTCACCTCCACGGCGCCAACGAGCGTGCCCGCATCAGCCGTCTGCTGATGACTGCTCAGATTTACGCATCTGTGATTGCCCGTCTGTGCGCTTAATGCGCACAGCGGCGGATGACCCGGGAGAGGAGTGGAATCCATGGCACATCATGCAGAACTGATTGCAGTCGGCACGGAGCTGCTGCTGGGCAGCATTGCCAACACCGACGCCCAGATGCTTTCGCAGGCACTGGCAGGCCTTGGCATCAATGTCTACTACCACACGGTGGTGGGTGATAACCCGCAGCGGCTGGCTCAGGTGATGGAACAGGCCAAACGTCGGGCGGATTTGATTATTACCACCGGCGGACTGGGGCCTACCTGCGATGACCTGACCAAACAGGTGGTGGCAGGTGCCTTTGGGCGCAAGCTGGTGTTCCATGAGGAGAGCGCCCAGCGCATCCGGAACTACTTTGCCCATCGGGAGCGTCCCATGTCGGATAACAACCTGCAGCAGGCCATGCTGCCGGAGAACTGCACCGTGCTGTCCAATGACTGGGGTACGGCTCCTGGCTGTGCCTGGGAGCAGGATGGAATCACGGTGGTGATGCTGCCCGGCCCGCCCAGAGAGTGCCGTGCCATGCTGGAACATCGGGTGATCCCCTATCTGAAGGGCAAGAGCGAGGGCGAGATTCTGTCCCGCACCCTGTGCTTCTTCGGCATCGGTGAATCTGGTCTGGAAGCTCAGCTTCGCACCGAGATGGAGCAGATGACCAACCCCACGCTGGCACCCTATGCCAAGGAGGGTTCGGTGGAGCTGCGGATCACCGCCAAGGGCGAAACCAGAGAAGAATGTGAAGCACTGATCGCTCCGGTGGAGCAATCCCTGCGGGAGCGGTTTGGCGCCCTCATTTACGGAGCGGATGTGAAAGACCTGACCGAGGTCACCTGCCGTCTGCTGCTGGAGCAGGGGGTCACCCTTGCTACGGCGGAAAGCTGCACCGGCGGACTGATTGCCCAGCGCATTACGGATCTGTCCGGCGTGTCTGCCGTTTTCAAGGGCGGAGTGGTCTGTTACACCAACGAGGTGAAACGGGACATAGTGGGAGTTTCTGAGGCTTTGCTGACGGAATACGGCGCTGTATCCGAGCCGGTGTGCCGTGCATTGGCAGAAGGTGTCCGGACGAAGCTCCATGCCCAGCTGGGACTGAGTGTTACCGGCGTGGCCGGACCCAACAGCGATGATCGGGGCAATCCGGTGGGACTCATTTTTGTGGGTCTCAGTGACGGCGACCACACTTGGGTGCGGGAGCTGCATATGGGCAATAACCGGGATCAGAACCGCAATTTTGCCGCCCTCACTGGATTTGATATGGTGCGGAGATACCTTTCCGGCCTTCCTGTGGAATAAAATCAAAGAAAACCCCGTCCGGCTTCGCAAGTTTGCGGAGTTGGATGGGGTTTTTGTATTTTTGCAGAGTGGATTGTGGATAAAATAGAGGAATCCCGCAAACCAAGCGGGAAATCCACCTCACTTTCCACAAAGGGCTTGGAAACGAAGAAAAGTGGGCAAAATAAAAGCAGAGCGGAAGGTTCCGCTCTGCTCTTATTCGTTAAATTGGATTACTCCTGATCGGGAGCACCCACGGGGCAAGTGCCAGCGCAAGCGCCGCACTCGATGCAAGCGTCAGCGTCGATGACATACTGGGTGTCGCCAGCGCTGATAGCGCCAACGGGGCAAACGCTCTCGCAAGCGCCGCACATGATGCAGGAATCAGAAATCTTGTAAGCCATATTCGTACCTCCATAAATCTCCCCGGTCACCCGGGGGCTATTTCCTCGCCAACATTATACCATGGAATTGCAGGATTGCAAGGGGTGAGGGTGTAATTCCATGGGAAAAGGGGCAGGCTAGAGGGAGGAAGGTGATGGCATGAAAGGTAAAAAGAAGGACACTCCGCCCAAGTTCCCCACCCATCGGGAGGAGTTTGCGGGAGAACTGACACCAAACTGCACCGGAGGCCCTGTTTCCGCCAAGCACACCAATCGGTTTCGGCAGGTGGAAACGCCCACCGGAACCGACCACCAGAAACCGGTGCTGCGGATCGAACGATAACCAGTTGTGCGGAAAACGTCCAAACGCAACGAAACACCCCGCCAAAGGCTCTGTTTGGGAGCCTTCGGCGGGGTGCAGTTTGTTCTGTGTCAGCGGTGCGCTGAGCGAGGGTTTAGCCCAGGGAGTTCAGCAGCTCGGTTTCCTCAGCGGTGGTTGCTGCACCGGTCATCACATCGCCGGCCACATGGGAGAAGGCGGTGTTGGAGATGAAGTTGAACTCGTCACGCTGATGGACCTTATTGGTCAGAGTGCTGCCGAAGAGGACCACGTCCAGATCAGCGCCTTCAGCGCCCTTGCCCTTGTACTGGAAGGCCTGAACGGACTTCAGGAAGTCTTCGCTGTTGTTCTCATCGCCGGCAGGCATGAAGCCTTCCAGAGGAGTCTTGGTGGGGTCCATCTGGACCAGAACCTTGGCGCCCTCGGGGATGGTCTCGAAGTAGCCGGTGCCGAAGCCGTACAGGATGTCGTCGCCCTCAGCAACATAGCTGGCGGTGACAGTGGAGGACTCGGGATAGGTGACATAGGCCAGAGCGTCCATGGCCATTTCGCTTGCGCTGTTCCAGGACATCTGATCCACATCGAAGAGGTACTCCTGAGCGGAGGTGGAGGCGTAGGGGCCGTAACCCATGTAAGGAGTGCCAGCCTGGATGGCTTCCACAGCGGCCTCATCCAGAGCGCAGTTGCCCACGATCAGGTCGGCCTTGGTGGGATCGTCGGTCACGTCGAAGCCCAGCATACGCATGGTCTGACGGTCATAGTTGTACTCGTGAGAATCCCAGTCGATCATGGTGGTCAGCACAAAGCCTGCGTCATTGGGCTCGGGCTTGCCGCAGATGTAAAGGACAGGGGACTTGGTGAGCGTCACAGTCAGAGGAGCCTCTTCAGCGGTGACACCCTCACCGGACAGGATGTACTTCTGGGAGATGGACTTCCAGTCGGCGTAATCCAGCAGGAAGGAACCCTTCTTGTCGCCGCCCAGAACCATGCCGACGGGCTTGCCGGCCTTCGGCAGCTCGTTGACAGCAGCGGTGGAATCCACGGAGACATTGCTCAGGATGACCTTGCCGTCCTCGGTGCCGGTGAAGTAGGACTTCACATCCCACTGGTCAGTGACTTCGCACACAGCGGCGATCTTCTCGTAAGCAGCGGGCTCTGCGCAGGTGGCCATATCAAAGCCGCGGGTCTTGTTGAAGGCAGTGATGCCCTCGGAGTACAGGACGGGCCAGCCGGTGATGTAGGTGCCGTTATAGAGCATACCGTTGACCACGGAACGCTTTGCCTGATACATGGAAACCACGGCGGTGCCGGCGGGATACTCCACGCCGTCATAGGTAAAGGCCTCGTTTGCACGCATGACCTTCACGTCGTTGCGCTCCAGGTACTCCAGCATTTCCTTGGCGGCGGGCAGGTTGGACTGGTTCTCGCCGTCCATGGGGATCACGTAGCACTCGGGATAGAAGTTGCCGTTCTGGCCTTCGCCGTCATACTCGGGACGGAACACATCCATTTCGGCGCCTTCCACGTCGTACTGGTCGCACAGCCACTGGCCGACCATGTCAAAGCCGTCGGAGTTCTCGTTGTTGACGCCGCGCTTGAAGATCTCAGCCTGATTCATCAGGTAGCTTTCCTTGCTTGCAGCGATGTAATCACTCTGACCCACAATGCCGTAGGCAGCAGCGGCGACCGTGTAATCATTGTAAGCAGGCAGCTCGCAGGTGTAGGACACAGTGCCCTGCAGCATGGAGTACTGGGGAGTGTAGCTGGTGGACATATCGTCCCAAGGATTGAACCACTGGGTTTCAAACTTGCCATCGGCAGTCTTGTTGCCGTTGTAGCTCAGATAGTCACGCTGGGGGATCACATAGCTGTTGAAGCCATCGTTATTGGAGATAGCTGCAATGCCCAGAGCCTCACCGCCGGGCATCAGATGCTCTGCCAGCAGATCGTACTCGAAGTTGGGCTCGTGAGGAGGATCGCAGGGCTCGCACTGGAACTCTTGAATACGGCCATGGAATTCCACCAGGCTAACAGGGTTCCAGTTGGCGATCAGGTGAGCCATGTTCTGGGTCTCAGCCTGAGTCTGGAAGGAGTTATCACGGTTCAGATCCATGCCGCCGGAAGAGGTACGGCACAGGTAGGTACGGCCTTCCACGTTTTCTTCGGGCACCAGAATGTAGAAGATCTGATCCATCAGCTCATCCACATTGACGGTGTCGGTTTCGGAGGTGTAATACTTTTCCAGATCGACGGGAGCGGAAACATCCACGCCGTCTTCACGCAGCCAGCCCAGATAGGTGGCGGTGTCCTTCACCAGATCGGGGACAGCCACTTCGTTGGCGTGGACGTTGGAGTACATGACGGGGACCTGATAGTCGGTCAGCTCGCCGTTTTCCAGCTTGGCCAGCAGAGCCTCGGGATCGTTGATGGCTTCCTCACGGATGGCCTTCCAGTTTTCGACGGCTTCCTTATCTCTTGCGATGATGAGGTAAGGCATATCGAGGCTTTCCAGACCGTAGTCACCGGCGCTCTTGCTCATGGAGAACTTCTCCACATAGAGGTCCGTGTTGTCTGCTGCATAGGTCACCATTTCGTCCAGCTCTTCGTAGATCTCGGGCATGGTGTTGTAGTCATCATAGGGGACGATCTTCACAGGGGCGGTGCCCAGAGTGGTGTCATCCACAGTGGCGGTCAGGTTGAAGTAGCCGCAATCATCAATGAATGTGCCGCCATTGTAGTGGGGAACACTGGGGTCCTCGAACCACTCTTCGGTTTCCCAATTCTGATCGTAGAAGTAAACGGTATTTTGAAAGGTGACGACCAGGCAGACCTTGTCGTCCACGGTTTCAGCAGTGGTGGACACATTGGAGAACAGAGGAGTCGTGCCATCGGTGCACAGCCAACTCCTTGGCTTCGGCCTCGGTCTTGTCGACCGGAATCACGGCCTTGAAGCTGCGTGCGTCAGACAGGCTGATGAAATTAGCTCCATCATCGCCGGTCGTGTTCAGGAATGTGCTCTCATTGGCGGGCGCATCAGAACCAGACGAGGGATTCTTCTGTCCGCATCCGACCAAGGACACGAACATGGCTACTGCCAGAAGAACTGCCAGCAACCGCTTTACTATGGGTGTGTGTTTCATAGTAACCACCTTTCTATTTCCATTTCTCCTCAAAATGGCCGACCACTCACGGATGGAGCAAGTTGGTCGGTCTCTCGATTGTCATTATAGAGAGACCCTCTCAGGGAGTTAATAATTTGTTGCAAAACCACCGATTTTTACAAATTCTGTGTTATTAAATTGGTAAATATTACGATTTTTTAAAGATTTTTTTGAAAAGGCGGTACAGCTGCCCACACAGGGGACAGTCATCCATGCGGGAATTGTCTGGTTGGGGAGAAACGATAACAGAAAACCGCCGCAAGGCCATCCGTTGGGATGACCATGCGGCGGTCTGCCTTTTGTTGTGACAGCGGCGCAAAGGTGCCGGTTTCGGCAATTTTTTCGTCGCAAACGGGAATCAGCGGTCGGCGAGAATGTCAGCAATCAGTTCCCGCTCATCCATGTGGAACTTCTGACCCTTGATTTCCTGATAGTCCTCATGACCCTTGCCGGCCAGCAGGATGATGTCGCCCTTCTGGGCATGCTCCATGCAGTAGCGGATGGCATCCTTGCGGTCAGGGATGGTGACATAGGCGCCATCGGCCTTGTGAACGCCGATGAGAATGTCATTGATGATGTCCATGGGCTCCTCGAAACGGGGATTGTCGCTGGTGACCACAGTCAGGTCAGCCAGACGGGAGGAAACCTCGCCCATCTCATAGCGGCGCACCTTGGAGCGGTTGCCGCCGCAGCCGAACATACAGATGATGCGGTTGGGGCCGTACTTGCGGATGTTCTTCAGCAGGGCTTCCAGACTCATGGCGTTGTGGGCGTAGTCGATCATCAGGGTGTAGTCACCGGGAACAGGGACCACTTCCAGACGGCCCTTGACCTGCACCTGATCCAGAGCGGACAGGATATCCTGCTGGCTGACGCCCAGATGGCGGCAGAGAGCGATGGCGGCCAGAGAGTTGTAGACGGTGAAGTCACCGGGGATATCCACTCGGACCGGGTAGTTGGCAAGGCCGGTCAGCTGGTACTTGACGCCCAGATAGCCCGGCTCGTTGATGCGCTGAATGTCGGTGGCACGCAGGTCGGCGGGCTGCTCGATGCCGAAGCTTTCGATCTCGCAGGTGTGACGATCCAGCACGCCGTCCAGATAGTCGGCGTCGGCGTTGATCAGACCTAGCTTGCACTTGCGGAACAGCAGGCTCTTGCAGTAGATGTAGTCGGCCATGTCGGGATGCTCGGGGCCGCCGATGTGATCTTCTTCCAGATTGGTGAAGATGCCGTAGTCAAAGAGGAAGCCGCCCACACGGTCCATTTTCAGTGCCTGAGAGGACACCTCCATCACCACATGGGTGATGCCGGCATCCACCATGCGGCGGAAATACTGCTGGAGCAGGAAGGATTCGGGGGTGGTGTTGACGGCGGGGATGTGATCGTCGCCAATGATGACCTCAATGGTGCCCACCAGACCGGTTTTCAGGCCGGCATGCTCCATCATGTCACGGATCATATAAGTGGTGGTGGTCTTGCCCTTGGTGCCGGTGATGCCGATGGTGGTCAGCTGCTCGGCGGGATGACCGAACCAAGCGGCGGACAGCTCGGCCAGAGCGGTGCGGCTGCTGTTGACCCGCAGCACGGTGATGTCGGCGGGAACCTCCACCTCACGCTCCACCACGACGCAGACCGCGCCCTTGGCAATGACATCTTCCAGATAGTCATGGCCGTCGGAGATAGCGCCCACGATGCAGACAAAGATGCAGCCGGGGGTGACTTTACGGGAATCGTAGACCAGCTCGCTGATCTGACGATCCAGTTTGCCCTGAATCAGGGTGTAGCTCATTTTAGGAACCAGGTCAAGCAAAGATCTCATCGTGCAATTCTCCTTCAAATACAGTGCAGGCAGGGCCGGTCATATACACATGGCCATTTTCTGCCAGTTCGATTTCCAATGCGCCGCCCCGGAGCTGTACCGTTGCCTTGGGACCGGTGCGGTGATTCAGATAGGCAGCCACCACACTGGCGCAGGCGCCGGTGCCGCAGGCGAGGGTTTCGCCGCTGCCGCGTTCCCAGACACGCATTTCCAGCGTGTGGTCGTCGATGACACGGATGAACTCCGTGTTGACTCGCTCGGGGAACATGGGGTGCGTTTCAAAATGGGGGCCGATCTCTTCCAGCGGCAGATGGGCGACCTCGTCGGCCCAGACCACGGCGTGGGGATTGCCCATGCTGATGCAGGTCATCTCCCAAGTCTTGCCGTCGATTTCCACCGGCTGACCGATGACGCTGTCACCCATTCCAACCACGGGAACGGCAGGCGCAGACCAGTCGGCCTTGCCCATGTCCACCCGAACACGGGAAACCAGACCGTTTTCTACCTCCAGATTGAGGTATTTCAGGCCGCTCTTGGTTTCAATGGTCAGGTCAGTTTTCTGAGTGAGGCCCTTGTCATAGACGAATTTGCCCACGCAGCGGATGCCGTTGCCACACATATTGCCTTCGCTGCCGTCAGCGTTGTACATGGCCATGCGGAAGTCGCCCACCTCAGAGGGACAAATCAGGATCATACCGTCACCGCCCACACCGAAATGGCGGTCGCTGAGAGTGATGGCCATGTGTTCCGGGTCGGCCAGAGGTGCCTTGGTGCAGTCAATGTAAACATAGTCATTGCCGCAGCCGTGCATTTTCGTAAATTTCATCACAGAAAACCCCCATCAAATTTCATATTGTTCTTATTATAGCAGGTCACAATGCAAAGTATATGAAAGGAACTGCCGAAAACCATGCAAAAAGTGCTTTATTGATTGCGAGAACGGGGTGCAGCTTTTATAATGGAGCAAATGAATGGGGGAAGATGCGCATGGCAAAGAAAAAGACACGGAATACCAGAGGTAAAATCGTGGCGGCAGCTTGGGAGCTGTTTTACCGTCAGGGCTATGAAGATACGACGGTGGAAGAGATCATTGAAAGCTCCGGCACCTCTCGGGGTTCCTTTTATCACTATTTCAGCGGCAAGGATGCGCTGTTGTCCTCCCTGAGCTATCTGTTTGATGACAAATATGAGGAGCTGATTGAAACTCTGCCTCCGGAGCAGCACGCCTTCGACACTCTGATGTACCTGAATCGGGAGCTGTTTGCCATGATCGACAGCACTGTGTCGGTGGATCTGCTGAGCCAGATGTATGCCGCCCAGCTGGTCACCAAGGGCGAAAAGCACCTGCTGGACCGGAATCGGCTCTATTATCGCATCCTGCGGGGCATTGCCAAGCAGGGACAGGAGCGGGGCGAGCTGAGAAATGACATCCCCACCGGAGAGATCGTCAAGTCCTACGCCCTGTGTGAGCGGGGACTGCTCTATGACTGGTGCATTTCCGGCGGCGAGTACTCTCTGCGGGACTACGCAGGGCGGATGATGCCCCTGTACCTCGGATATCTGAAAGTATAAAAAATTTTCTCTTTTTGTATTCACTATAATGTACAGTCTATAACGACTGGAAATAAAGGAAAACTCCGTACATTTGCTAAAAATGTACGGAGTTTGTTCTGTGTTGCGTTCTGGTATTTGCTCTGGTATAGTGAACCCACATTGAGAGAAAGAAGTGAGTTATATGACCCTACCGATGCTGGGAAATATCATTGCAATCACCGTTTATCTGGGTGGTATGCTGCTGCTGGGCTTCCGTTATACCAAGGCCAGCAAAAATGCGGACGAGTTTTATCTGGGCGGCCGTTCTCTTGGCCCCTATGTGACCGCCATGAGTGCTGAGGCCAGCGATATGTCCTCTTGGCTGCTGATGGGACTGCCCGGTCTGGCCTATGCCAGCGGTATTTGCAGTGCCTTCTGGACGGTAGCCGGTCTGGCTCTGGGTACCTATCTGAACTGGCTGCTGGTGGCAAAGCGTCTGCGCCATTACTCCGCCGTGGCTAAGGACAGCGTCACCGTGCCCGACTTCTTTGAAAACCGGTTCCACGACAACAGCCACCTGCTGATGGGCATTTCTGCGCTGATGATCGTGATTTTCTTCATCCCCTACACTGCATCCGGCTTTGCCGCCTGCGGAAAGCTGTTCTCCAGCCTGTTTGGTGTGAACTACCTGACGGCGATGATCGTGTCCGCCGTGGTGATCGTGGCCTATACCGCCATGGGCGGCTTCCTGGCAGCCTCTACCACCGACTTTGTCCAGTCCATCGTTATGAGCGCCGCTCTGCTGGTCATTCTGGTGTTCAGCCTGATGCAGGCCGGCGGTGTGGGTCCTGTGGTGGACTATGTGTCCGGTCTGGAGGGCTTTGTGTCCCTGACGCAGACCCATCAGGCAACCGGTGCGGCTTCCTTCGGTTTCCTGTCCATCGTTTCCACCCTGGCATGGGGTCTGGGCTACTTCGGTATGCCCCATATCATGCTCCGCTTCATGGGTATTGAAGATCCTTCCAAGCTGAAGGTCAGCCGCCGTGTTGGTACCATCTGGGTGGTCATCGCTATGGCTGTTGCCGTCCTGCTGGGTGTTCTGGGTCTGGGCATGGTCCATGCCGGTGCCATTGAGGGCATCAGCGACCCCGAGCGTATCATCATCACCATCGCCGGACACCTGTCCTCCTTCGGTTTCCTGCCTGCTCTGCTGGCCGGTGTGGTCATGGCCGGTATTCTGGCCTGCACCATGTCCACCTGCGACAGCCAGCTGCTGGCCGCCTCTTCTTCCGTGTCTGAGAACATCCTCCACGGTGTGCTGGGCCTGAACGTGGGCAAGAAAGCCAGCATGCTGGTGGCCCGTGTGACTCTGGTTGCCATCTCCGTCATCGGTGTCTTTATGGCAAGAGATCCTGCCTCCTCCGTGTTCAATATCGTGTCCTTCGCTTGGGCCGGCTTTGGCGGTGCCTTCGGCGCTGTGGTGCTGTGCTCCCTGTTCTGGAGAAGAGCCAACCGCTGGGGCGCTTTGGCCGGCATGATCGGCGGCGGCGTGATGGTGTTCGTCTGGAAGTTTGCCGTTCGTCCTCTGGGCGGCGTGTGGGATATCTATGAGCTGCTGCCCGCCTTCTTGGTGAGCCTGCTGCTCATTGTGGTTGTGAGCCTGCTCACCCCCGCACCCAGCAAGGAAATTACCGACGAATTCGACGCCGTGAAGGCCATGAACTAAATGCAAAACAAACCCCCGGTACGCAGATGCGTACTGGGGGTTTTTGTTATACATTGAATTGAAATACAACGGTGTTCTGCCAGCGCTCCTTGTTTCCTTCGTCACGAGCGACGATTTGACCGCCCATGTGCCGATAAAAGTCCATGGCGTTGGTGTTGTCCGGCTGACAGTGACAGGAAAAAGTGTGGATGCTGCGCTGGGCGCAGAACACCTCGACAAAGGCAAAGGTTCGCTTGCCGATGCCCTGCTTCTGTGCTTCCGGCAGCAGATAGAGGGAGTAAATCAGCAAAATGGGTTCCTCTTTCAAGGTCAGATAGCCCACCGATACCCCATTTCGCTGGATGAAATAGTGGTGAAAGAGGGGATTGCGCAGGCGCATCAAATCACGCTCTTTGTGCCAGTCAAGATCGAACTTTGCCATCAGTTCGTCCGGGTAAATGCCCCGATAGGTGGCGGCCCAAGCCTTTTGCCGCAGCTGACCAATCAGACCGGCTTGGGATTCCTTCACCGGAACAAATTGAATGTTGTCCATAGTGGCACCTCCAAACGGTGGGATTGATTCTGGTTATGCCTGTGCTGTGCTGGCATGGATCGCCCCAACCATGCGCTCAATGCCTTCTTGCACTTCCACGAGATTGGCCGGACAGCGGAAGGCCGGAGTGTAGTAGATATTTCTCGCCGGATCATGGCAGAAGGACGTGGGGGAGAGGGAATTGCACTGGGCTTGCAGCAGGTCTGTTCCGAGGAAACTGCGCAGAAAGTCGATGCCGGCGCACATGGTGGCAACAGGCTTGCCCTGCTCTAAGAAGGAGAACAGCAAGGTGCGGACGGCTTCGTTTTTGCTGTAATTGCGCACCAATCCAATGCCGCCGGGGATCATCAGGCAGTTGAATTCATTCGGGTCGATGTTGTCCAGAGGTTGGATGATGCCACGGCCCATGCGGGCGGATTCCGCCAATACATCCCGCATGGCTCCCACATCCTCCGAACGGTGGTCGATGGACGGGACAGACATGGGCTGGGCGACGGGCTGATAGGTGCAATGGTGTTTTTCCAGTGCGAGGTAAGTCAAAATCACTTCTTCAATGCAGGACCCATCCCCCAGACCGCAGCCAGCCAACAGAACTAAACTTTTCATCCTTGGTTCTCCTTTCTGGTTTGATGTTGTGGAAATTATAGCATACCGGAAGGGAAATGCCATCCCAAAATGTAGAAACCCGGCCGTCATTTCAAATGACGGCCGGGTTTTTAACGAAACAGGCGTGCAGACCGTGGAAAACTTCACACCACATCCAAATGGATGCCGCTCTGGTCACAGCCCACCTTCAAGGTCTGTCCGGCCTTGAGTGAGCCTTCCAGCAGCAGCTCGGCGGTGGGGTTTTCCACCTGACGGCGCAGATAGCGGCGCAAGGGGCGTGCGCCGTACTGCCGGTCATAGCCCTGCTGTGCCATGAGGGGGTAAGCATTCTCGTCCACCGACAGGGCAATGCCCAGATGGGACAGGCGGTCGGAAAATTGATGCACCATTTGGCGGGCGATTTCCGACACCTCGTCGGTGGTCAGGGGAGTAAAGCAGATGATTTCATCCAGACGGTTGAGAAACTCCGGCCGGAAGGTTTTGCGGAGCGCCCGATCCACTTGGCGGGCATAGTCCTCCGGGTTTTCCTTGCCAAAGCCCAGAGGGACGGGGGACTGACTGCCCAGATTGGAGGTGAGGATCAGCACGGCATTGCGGAAATCCGCCTTTTTGCCCTGACTGTCGGTGAGAAAGCCGTCCTCCAGAATTTGCAGCAGCAGGTTCCAGACTTGGTCATTGGCCTTCTCCAATTCGTCAAACAGCACCACGGAGTAGGGGTGCTTGCGGATGCCCTCGGTGAGTTGACCGCCTTCCTCGTGTCCCACATAGCCGGGTGGCGAGCCGATCAGGCGGGAAATGCTGTGGCCCTCGGAAAACTCCGACATATCCAGACGGATCAGGGCATCTTCGCTGCCGAACAGTGCCTTTGCAAGGGTGCGGCTCAGCTCGGTTTTGCCCACACCGGAAGGGCCGGCAAAGAGGAAGGAGCCGACGGGGCGGTTTTCTTCCTGTAAGCCGGAGCGGCTGCGGCGGATGGCAGAGGCCAGTGCGGCTACGCCGGAGCGCTGACCGACGATTCGGTGGTTGAGGGTCTGCTCCAAGGTCATCAGTCGGGAGGCTTCGCCCTCGGTGATGCGGGTCACCGGAATCCCCGTCCAGCAGCTCAGCACGGTGGCGATATCCTCTTCCTCCACCCGAAGCTGACTGGCTTCCTCGCTGGCAGCCCATGTCTTTCTGGCTTCGGTCCACTGGTGGAGAAAATTCTCCTCTGCATCCCGAAGCTGTGCCGCCTGTTCAAAGTCCTGCTGTGCCACAGCCGACTGCAACGCTTCGGCGGCCTGTTTGTGCCGCCGTTCCAATAGACGGATTTCTTCCGGCTCGATCTGTCCCCGAATCCGCACTCGGGCGGCGGCCTCGTCCATCAGGTCGATGGCCTTGTCCGGCAGAAAGCGGTCGGGCAGGTAGCGCTGGGACAGTCGGACCGATGCCCGCAAAGCGGCGTCGGTGATGACCACATGGTGGTGGGTTTCATAGCGGGGCCGCAGCAGACGAAGGATGGAAATGGCCTCTCCTGGGGTGGGCGGCTCTAAATAAATGGGCTGGAATCGACGTTCCAGAGCCGGGTCCTTGCAGATGAATTTGCGGTATTCCTCCTGCGTGGTGGCGCCGATGATTTGGATTTCTCCTCGCCCCAAGGCGGGTTTCAGCAAGTTGGCGGCGTCAATGGCGCCCTCTGCACTGCCGGCACCCACCAGCGTGTGTACCTCGTCCAAAAACAGCACGGTGTGGTCTAATCGCTTGACCTCCTTGAGGATTTTGCGCAGGCGGTCCTCAAATTCGCCACGGTACTTGGTGCCTGCGATGACCGAGGACAGGTCCAGCGTCAGAATACGCAGTCCACGCAGCGGTTCCGGCACGGCTTGGTCGGCAATCTTCTGGGCAAGGGCCTCTGCCATGGCCGTTTTGCCCACGCCGGGATCGCCCAACAGGATGGGGTTATTCTTGGTGCGCCGACAGAGAATCTCCATCATGCGGTCCAGTTCCTGCGTTCGGCCTGCCACCGGGTCCAGTTCCCCCTGTGCGGCGCAGTGGGTGAGGTCTTTTGAATACTGTTCCAGCAGACGGGACTGGACCACCGGGTCCGGCTCCTTGGGCTTGGAGCGGAAGGACATAGAGCCGCCGCCCTCACCCAAAGCGGCAGCGGCCTGACGGTAGAGGGCGTCGATGTCACAGCCGGAGGTCAGCAGCATGCGGCCTGCCATGGTGTCCTTGCGGCGGAGCAGGGCCAGAAACAGATGGTCTGCGCTGACACTGGTGCTGCCCCGATTGAGGGATTCCTGCACCGCCAGTTCGATGCACTGCCGTCCGTGATCGGTCAGCCCCTGACAGGGTGGACAGCCGTGAGCGCCCACCCCCACCAACAGCGTGACGGCGGTTTCCAGTGCGCCCAGTTCCACGCCGACCGAGCGGAGCAATGCTTCGGCGGAGCTGTCCGGAATCTTCAATGCCGCCAGAAGCAGATGCTCTGTGCCCACATAGCCATGCCCCAGACGGACGGATTCCTGTCTGGCAAAGCGCAGGATCTGCTGCGCCTGACGATCGAGTTCCTGTTGTGCCATAATGTACCCCCATGATTGAGATACCGTCAGTGTAGCCCAAAAGTCAGGCCGGCAAACCAAATATTTAACGCAATGTGCAGGGAGTAGCTGACGAATCTGGTGGAAGGACATCAGGAGCTACTTTCGAGAGGGAATGCCATAAATGTTCTCGAAGTATAGCGGGATGCTACAAGATAATTGTTTTTGCGTTGATTGATATTTTTATTGTGTTATAATCAATATATCATAGGTAGGAGTGAAGCAACCCTGAATCATATCGAACTGGCTGTTAAGGGCGTTCTACCCATTCAACGAGGGATAGCACCGATAAGGCGATGTGAGCGGGGTTAAAGATGTCCATGAGCCGATTCTCAAGGAGGTTTCATAATCATGAATGAGTTAGGAAATGAAATCATAAAGGCAAAAGTAACGATGGTATTTCGAGGGTACGGATATTTGACCTTGACAGATAAAATGCTGTTTTGGAATAAATCGGCAACCTCCTATCTTGTGTTTGGTATGTTAAATGCTGCCACTGATGGTCACATAAGTATCCCTCTCGAGAATATCAGTAAAGTAGGGACTTATACTTATTTTCCCGGTGGAGGATTGGTTGTAACAACCAATACAGGCGAGGATTTCAAGATCGCGTTCAAACGGAAAAAAGATTTCAAGGTTGTTTACGATTATCTGAACACATATGTGAACACGCATTGATGGAGAAATGAAATGGCTTGGAGAAAATCTTTGTTTGGGTCGAGCAGAAAACAAAATGAATTTGAAAAGGTGCGTTATCGCACAGAGCATTCGCTCTGACGGTAACGCACCTTTTTTATAGCAGAAAGTATGATTGAAAAAAGAAAGACCGAGCCGCCCCGTCAGGGGGCAGGCTCGGTCGGTTCGGGTTCGGCGGGTGTTTTGGGAGCGGCAGGCATCCGCAGTTCCGCCTTGAACAGATCTCCGTCGATGGAGAGGGTCAGCTTGCCGTGCATCAATTCCGCAAGGCTGCTGGCGATGGACAGGCCCAAACCGCTGCCCTCGGTGTTTCTTGAGGCATCACCTCGGACAAAACGCTTCATCAGCTGGTCGGGGGTGATGGAAAGGGCATCTTGGGAGATGTTTTTCACGGTGATAACCACTTTTTCTTGCTCAATGCTGGCGAATATATAGACTCTGGTGCCGGCAAGGGCATATTTGCACACATTGCTGAGCAGGTTATCCAAGATACGCCAGAGATAGCGGCCGTCACCCATCACGGTGATCTGCTCGTCCGGCATTTGCAGCACCGGAACCAGCTGTGCCCGGGCGAAGCGGTCCTCATACTCACCGGCCACCTGACCTACCAGTTCATCCAGTGCAATGGGGACGATATCCACCGGCAGGTTGCCTGTGGATGCCTTCGAAGCCTCCACCAGATCCTCGGTCAGCTTGCGCAGACGGTGGCTCTGCCGCTGAAGCACCTCCAGATAGCTTCTGGCATCCTCCGACAGGTCGGTTTTGCTCAGCAGATCCACATAGTTGACGATACTGGTCAGCGGGGTTTTCAGGTCATGGGATACATTGGTAATCAGCTCCGTTTTGAACAGCTCCGATTTTAACCGCTCATCCACAGCACCGGAGATGCCGGCGCCGATGCGGTTGAGGGCTTCGCCGTGGGCACGGAAGTCCGCAGGCATGAAGGAGGTGTCTACGCGATAGTCCAGATTACCGTCGGCAATGGCAGTGCAGCCCTTGTGCAGCTGATGGAAGTGGATGGCGGAAGACAGCACCAAAAACAGCAGCACGATCGTCAGCAACACGATGGGGACGAAGGAGCCGAGCCAGTAGACTTGAGAAACGGCATAGTATCCGACGGCCACACAGATGCAGCACAAAAGGATCGTTCTCCAAATGAGGGGCAGCTGTAAGAAAAACTGCTTCAAAAACCGGGCCGGACGGCGGAACAGTGTGCAGAACCGGCGCAGCAGGGTATTTTTCCAGAGGGTCTTTGCTTTGGCACGGATGGCGATGGAGTTGAGGGTGATGACCAGCAGGGTGTTGGCACCCAGAACGAACAGACCCCAAGTGATGAGAGAATCTTTCGAGGGGACGCTGTACAGGGTGCTGCGGAAGCCGGCGAAGAACAGGCTCAGTCCCAGCGAAGCCATGCCGCCCATCAGCAGCAGGAACACATCCAGCGGGACTCGGTCGGCGATGTGGAGAAACACCTCACGGGAGCCCTTGTGCCGTCCGGCACCGTAGAGCAAAAAGATGGTAAAGTTCAGGAACAGCAACACGCTGACAGCGGCGCAGACCAGGAAATTAAAGCGGTTATTGTAGAGGAAGTAGCCCACATTGTTGGCGGCGGCATATTTATCGGCGGGGATTTTGTTCAAATCCTCACGCACATGGCCCACCATCATGATGTGGAGCGGTTCCACCGACTGAATGGCCTCCGCAGCAGGCGAAATGGCCTGCGGATCGGAAACAGTGTTGCCGAAGTGATCCACATAGCTGTCGTTGTACTCCGTGTAGTAGTACTCGCTGTAATGGTCGAAGTAGTTGGCCGGTGTCACAAAGTAGTCCCGACGCACATAGGCGGAATAGTCGTCCTGATAGTTTTTCAGCAGAATTTCGCCGGTGTCAAAATTGGAGATGGTGAAAAAGAAGTTGGTATTCACATCAGAAAAACCGGCTTTGTACTCGGCAACAATGTCATTTGTCCAAGGGTCATCCACCATCAGAAGGGAATAATAGTTGGCGGCAGAGTCCATGTCCTTGAGGATATCCTGATAATAAAGATACTCCGTCAGAGACTGGCCGGTGCTGTCGGAATCGTAGGCATTATACTGGGACAGGGTGTTGATGCAGATCAGGCTGAGGGTGGAAGCGGTCAGGCTGACAATGGCCAGCAGTCCTGCCATGAATTTGGCAAAGGAGGAGTAGTACAGCTTCATCTTTCCTCCGCTTCCATCTTATAGCCGTGACCCCACAGTACCTTCAGATAACGGGGGTTGGCCGGGTCGATCTCCAGCTTTTCCCGCAGATGACGGATGTGGACCGCCACCGTGGCGTTGGCGCCGTAGGGGGTGTCCTTCCAGACGCTGCGGTAGATCTCGTCGCTGGAAAACACCTTGCCGGGGGACTCCATCAGCAGTTTCAGGATGCTGTATTCCAGCGGAGTCAGGCTGATGGGATCGCCGTCCACGGTGACGGACTTGCTGGAATCGTCCAGTTCGATGTTGCCCACCCGCAGGATGGAATCGGACTGAGGCATACCGCCCAGCTGGGTGTAGCGGCGCAGCTGACTGCGTACACGGGCGCACAGCTCCACCGGATTGAACGGCTTAGTGATATAGTCATCGCCACCCACATTGAAGCCCGCCAGCAGGTCGCTGTCCTCGCTCTTGGCGGTGAGGAAAATCACCGGCACATTGCGGGTTTCACGGATTTTGGACACGGCGGTCAGACCGTCCATCTGGGGCATCATAATGTCCATCAGCACCAGATCAACCCGGTGTTTTTCCAGCAGTTCCAAGGCTTCCAGTCCGGAATAGGCTTCCAGCACCTGATAGCCCTCTCCGGTCAGATATATACGGATGGCGGAAACGATATCTCGCTCATCGTCACAGACAAGAATTGTATTCATTGGGAATCCCTCCAATCTTACTTCCTTTATGGTAACACAGGACGGAGAAATAAGACAGTTAATATAAGTTAAAAATTTATAAAAAGAAAAAACACCACCGCAGATGCGGCGGTGTTTGCGGTATGCAGATAAAATCAGGCTTCCAGATTCTCACGGATGGCCAGAATGAAGTCACGGCTATTCAGCACGGTGACCTCAGGCAGGGTGGTGATGAGGGCCAGATCCTTGGTCATCTTGCCCTGAGCAATGGTGTCCAGAGTGGCCTTTTCCAGACGGTCGGCAAAGTCCATCAGTTCGGGCTGGTTGTCCAGCTCGCCACGCTTGCGCAGTGCGCCGGTCCAGGCGAAGATGGTGGCCACGGAGTTGGTGGAAGTTTCCTCACCGGCCAGATGCTTGTAGTAGTGGCGCTGCACGGTGCCGTGGGCGGCCTCGTACTCGAAGTAGCCATGGGGAGAAACCAGCACGCTGGTCATCATGGCAAGGCTGCCGAAGGCGGAAGAAACCATGTCGCTCATCACATCGCCGTCGTAGTTCTTGCAAGCCCAGATAAAGCCGCCCTCGGCCTTCATGACACGGGCCACGGCGTCGTCGATCAGGGTGTAGAAGTAGGTGATGCCGGCCTCGGCGAACTTCTCCTTGTACTCCTTCTCGTAGATCTCAGCGAACACATCCTTGAAGGTGTGGTCATACTGCTTGGAGATGGTGTCCTTGGTGGCAAACCACAGGTCCTGCTTGGTGGACAGGGCGTACTCAAAGCAGCTGCGGGCAAAGCTTTCGATGGAGGGATTCAGGTTGTGCATAGCCTGAGCCACACCGGCAGACTTGTATTCATGCACCAGCTTGCGGGTTTCGGTACCGTCCTCAGCGGTGTAGACCAGCTCCACCTTGCCGGGGCCGGGGATGATCATTTCCGTGTTCTTGTACACATCGCCGTAGGCGTGACGGGCCAGCGTGATGGGCTTCTTCCAGTTCTTGACGCAAGGCTCGATGCCCTTGACCAGAATGGGAGCACGGAACACAGTGCCGTCCAGCATGGCACGGATGGTGCCGTTGGGAGAGGGCCACATCTTTTTCAGATTGTACTCCTCCACACGCTGGGCGTTGGGGGTGATGGTGGCGCACTTGACTGCCACGCCGTACTTTTTGGTGGCGTTGGCAG
>SAMEA104404100__coassemble_1417_pt1 | contig 21806 bp, 31 predicted proteins | sample SAMEA104404100__metabat2_low_PE_082 | metagenome-assembled genome bin SAMEA104404100 (sample SAMEA104404100) | Balaenoptera acutorostrata
GGAAGTCCTGAGCACCGGTGGAAACCTTCATAAAAGCGGTGTCACAGGCCTGCTCATAGGCCTCAGTCAAAGGCAGACACACCTTGCCCTCGGCATCTGAGCAGAAGCCCATGGTCTGGGTGATGTTGGTAAGGTCCTCCTGAGCCAGATCCACGGCCGCAGAAACAATGTCCTGCATGGGCTTAGACTCCCGGAAAGGGATGGCAGCATCAGTAGGCAGGGATTTCAAATCGTAGGTGTATCCGTCCTCTCCCGCATCCTCCATCAGCTGCTCCAGCTTTTTTTCGGAGATTTTCAGCAGCTTGGCCACCTGCTTCTTGATTTCCTTCTGGGACTTGCCCAAATTCTGTAGCCTCCACACCTGATATTGGGCAGTGGCTGTCATAGACCCGGCATCGCTGATTCTGGAAGCAATCTCCCAGATCAGATATTCCTGCACTGGGTCAAGGAGTTTCTGGGCCTTGTTGCCCAGAGCCTCGATCTGATCGGCAGTGAGCATCAGTCAATCAGCTCCTCCACTTCCTGCGGCATCCAGGCCTTGCGTACAGCCTCTTCCTGTGCCGGTGTATCTGTAGGCATACCGTGCTTCCAGCCAACAGCCTTGGTGGGCCGCATCAGGCCACGGGCCACCTGATCCTTCATGTCCTGCCAAGTGGCGGCCTCATCATAGAGGACGCCGTTGCCCCAGCTGATTACTACAGCCTCCTCCGGGATCTCGTGGGCGCCGGGGATATGGTAGAGCTGACCCAGAGTGCTGCACAGCTGCAGCAGTTCCCCGAACATCTCCTCCCAGGCCTCCTGCAGATCCTGGATGGACAGGGCATAATCGCCCTTGGAATCCGTGATCTCGGTGGCGGTTTTCTGCTGCTCCTGGACATCTGCCAGCAGGCCACGCTGTAAGCCAATCAGAGATTCACAGTTCCGGAGATATTCGGTTTTCCGCTGCTGGAAGGACTGATTTCGCAGTTCCGGGGAGAAGATGGTGATACCGGAATCCTCCCCACCCTCCAGAGCCACAAACACATGATCCTGAAGTTTCCGGCGGTTCTGGTAGCGGAAGATATCCAGAGCATCATTCTGTCGGGTAGGCCGGATGGGCTCCAGCATGGAGGCATCCGCAATGATCCGGGACTCGCCTCGCTCAAACTCGCCGTTCAGCTGAGCCTCGTTGTGATCGATGTTGTGAATCAGGCCGGCGGCTGCTGCATAGACTGCGCAGGGATCATCGGAGCCATCCACGCTATTTTCCATGGGGACTTCCAGGGGGATCATGCCGACGCTGCCTACCGGGGTGTTGTAGATCAGCTCCGGTTCAAGCCGCTCATATTTGGCAAGGGTACTCAGCGGCACCTGACTGCCCAGCAGGCCCGGTTGCCTGGAGCGGTACAGCTTGCTGATGATGCGGAGATAGCCGTTTGCGTCTACGGTCCGGCGCTCCAGAAGGGTGTAATACCACATCCCCTCAGAGGACAGCTCCCATGTCCCCATGTCCATGACCTCGTCCCCGTTGCGGGCGAAGATCAGTACATTGGCCCGAGGAACCACAGTAAACCGGAAGCCGGAATATTGATTGCCGGTCCCCACAAGCACAGGCTTGATCCAGGCCACACCACCCAGCAGGGCCTTCTGCATGGCAGATTTCCGCAGTTTCTTGCCAGACTTGCCCTTGCCGCCCAGAGACTTTACAATGGTGTCGGCGAATTCGTCCTTGGTTTCCACCTCGTACTCAGAAAAGCAGGTCTTGGTCAGCTTGTGAACAATGGTGTATGCGATTCGCTGGCAAGGATCTTCCTGTTCGGTCGCCTCCCGGTTATAGTACAGCCGGTTCCATTCCTGGATAGCCGCATCCATGGCCGGGTTGGTGATGTCCTTCAGCCCGAAGGCCTGCTCGTACTGTTCTCTTAAACTGCTCACTTTTCCACCTCCCCCACACGGATCTGGATCTTCCGCAGGCTTCTCATGCCCTGCTCCAGTCCGTCAATATAGCAATTCAGCCGCTCAACCTCTCTCTGGAGGCTGGCGGTTTTCTTTCTCTCTGCCCGCAGATCTCGCAGCAGGCTGTCCTTCAGGGCCACACTCAGGAAGGAGTAGGCCCACATTTTCAATTTACGCATGGTTCCATCTCCTTCTCCACACCCTCTCAAGGGCATAGCGTGTGGCATCGATTGCGTGATTATCCTTGTCGGGATAGCCGGAGATCACATTTCCGGCCTTGTCCCGCTCATACTCATACTGGGAAAATTCCCGCCAGGCATTGGGACAGCGCCGGGGATCGATTACGATTCGCTTGCCTGCCAGCCATTTCATGCTGTACTCCACAGAGCCGGGGCCCTTCTTCGCTCCATAGGCCGGGATTCCCATGTCCCGGTAATCCCCCACAGATTTTTGCTCTGCTGAGTCGCAGGTGACCTCATAATCACAATAGCCCTGGTCAATGATCCACCGGCCTGTCTGGGCGTTCTTCTGCTTGTTGACATAGTGCTCATCGATAAAGATGATTTCCTCCCTGTTGGGATCGTAGTTGAGTCGGACGAAGCTGTACGGGTCCGGATACCAGCCCCAGTCACAGCCTTGGTAGATCTGGCACAGCTGTTCGATCTCCTCATCGGTGATCTCCCGGGCCGTTAAGAATTCAAACACATTGCCGCCGGTACCAGTGATTTCTCCGAGGTATTCATGGGCATAGGCTCTGGGATTCACTGTGCGCAGGTGTTCTGCGTCTGCCAGAAATCTGGGGCCGAGCCACTCTTCCGGTGTTGTCAGGTAGGTGGAGTGATGGATCAGCTGCCGGGGGCGGGCCTCCGTTGCATACTGGTTAGCCCAGTTGCTGATGGTAGCGGGAGGGTTGAAGCTCTTAAAGGTCAACGAAAACGGTCCGCCACGCAGGATAGACTGCTCCACATTACGAATCTGCTCCGGCCCTTCAAACTGGTCCAGCTCCTCAAACCAGCCAATCCCGATATACCCAAACTGAACTTTGATGGACTTGATCTTTCCGGGATCATCCATCCCGAAGAACATGATCTTCTGCCCGGTGGGCTTATAAGTACATTCCATCGGTGATACCGTACAGTTAAATTTACTATGTAGGCCCAGCTCGGTAATTGCCCAACAGACCTGTGCGTACACCGTATGGCGGAGGGTGTTCTGGTATCTTCGGAACACAGTGGCATGAACATCCGGGTGCTGAATGATCTGTAGAACCAGCTCTGCAGAAATAAAAGATGATTTTGCAGATGCTCTGCCGCCCTTTTCTACATCCTCGTCAATCTCTCCGCTTTTAATGGCCTTGTGTGAGTCTTTAAAAGCGGGAGATACAATGTCTGAGAGCTTACAGATCGTCAATGATCTGCACCTCCCCATCCGCCGAATCTGGCCGTCCATCGAACAAGCCTAAGTGCTTGCCGAGCAGCTCTAGGGCTTTAACTTTGTCGCAGCGAGTAACCTCCAGGCCGAATTTTCCTTCCTTAATTTGAGCAATCGCTGCCTTCTGGGCAGTTGTCAACTGATCGGTATCGGAAACCACCATAGTGCCATTGACAACCTGAACGATATCTGTAGCATCAGAAAAGGCAATCCGTGCAAGTTCCTCCACTACTCTGTCCTGAGTGACCTCGGTTCTTTCTTCGCGGCTTTTAATGGCCGCCTGAATTGCTTTCTGAATGTCAGGTTTCGTCAGGTTTTCCGCACCTATTGACCGCGCCGTTTTCCTGCTATATCCAGCTCTTTCAGCAGCGGCGGTGGCGTTCAGATCCACCAGATATTCCTGCACAAATGCTTTCTGTTTTTCCGTTAATGCCACTCGTCACCACCTCTCTTTTATGATTTTTGATATGCAAAAAGCCGCAGGCGATAGACCCACGGCTCTCTGCGGAAAGGAAATAATAACGCCCCCCATCTCTGGGGTGGGGCAGGATTGAGGAGTCAAACCTCCGCTCGTCGCTGTCTCGGCATCCTGCATGTGCCCCAGTTTCCCGGGGCTATACCAGAAAGAAGGTTCACCGGCTTTGCGCCGGTGGTACTCCACCTGCGGCTTGAACGCAGCCCACTGGCAGACTGACCATGGGTACCTCTGCGGAGCATAAAATCAGAGCGAGGGGTCCGTTTTCACGGTGGCCCCCCTTATCTTCGATGCTCTGATGCTAATATCATAACATGGACAAATGGCTTTTTAAGGCCAACTTTACTGATCCAGCAATCCATAGTGACTGGCAACGGTGCGGATAAACTCCGTGTGATACCGTCTGGCCGTACGGCTGCTGTATCCCAGCTTGAGTGCCGCCCCCTCCAGCGTGTATGACCGACGCCAGAAAACCAGGTTGATCAGCTGGATCCGATCCGCCCCATTTGGCATCTGCTCGGTCGCTTTCACAGCAGATCTGACCGCCTCATACTCCCGCTGTCTAGTGGATGGTAGCTCCCGGATGGCGATCATCTCCACGGTGCGCCCCCCGTCTCCACCTCTGGGCATGCCAGATAGATTCGCCGTAACATTCTGCTCATGCAGCTCATCGTATTCCCTGCGAAGCTGAGGATACCGCCGAATCATGCCTTTAACATAGCTCCACCAATCATATCGTAGTTGACTCACTTTCTGTTATTCCTCCCTCCATGCCGGGCGTCGGCCCTTTGCATCGCATCCCCTGTCTGGTCAATCAACCGGCTAACTGCCATCCGCTGAGCCAGCTCTCGTTGGCGCCTATCCTCGTGTGCGGTTTTCCATGCCTTATACTCAATGCAGATGATGTGGCAGGTCGGGCATTTAATGTCCCTCTGACAATGCCAGCAGGGGCAAGTAGTTTGCTTATCCATGGCTCCTCCACTCCGGAAGGGCCAGATTGACCACCAGAAAGCCAGCCTTCGTCAGGATATCTTCCTTCGCACTCATTCTTCCGTCACCTCAATGTACCATTTTCTTGTTTTCCCGGTTAAAACTCGACCGACCGTGGACTGGAAGCTGTTGAGCGATGTGATCCCCATGGCCTCCATAGCCTCCGTAGCCGTTGCATCCAGCGCCACCAGCTCGTCCGTTTTGTTGTTATACACAGTGTACCGGGGACCGCCCATGCTGTGCCGCTCCTCCGGGCCCGGGAACCGCCCCTCGATATACCACTTTGGGTGCTCTTTTCCGTGGCGGTAGCCGGAGGAAATCTCCCGGAAGTATTTCAAGGAAATTCCCATGGCCTCTACGGCCTCCTGGGCGGTTGCGTCCGCCACCACCTGCTCATTGGTAAAGCGGTTCCAAACGGACCACAATTTCCCGGCCCTTCCCAGTCGCCGGGGGATTGGCTCTCCCCGGACGATGTGGTCCCACCATCTGGCCCGGAGGGGGCAGACCGTATCACAGTCCGCCGCCCTCTTGCAGGACAGGCAGGGATCTGACTGGGGGATCGGGGTCCGACTGTAGACATCCAGCCAGCTATCCACTTTTATCCCTCCTCTACCAGCTCCAGAAGCAAGTCCATCAACCGGGAGGAAAATTTCTGATACCGCCTGATTTTGGCCCTCAGGTCGCCATCCACTTCCGTCCCCACTGGGACGATTTTCACAGGAGCAGGATCCTCGGCGTCGGCCTCCAATCGTGCCCTCCGGGCCTCTGCCTGATCCTTAGCGGCGGCGGTCCGGCGCTCCGGAGAGCAATACTTCAGGGGCCGCTTGTTGTAAATCGGAAATTCCTTCCCGCACTGAGCGCAGATCCGAGTGCCAGCCCGGCCATCATTCGGCTCCTTGGGGTTCTTAGGTTCCGGCAGCGGCTTATCCGCCATCAGCTTTCCGTAGCTGATGCCCTTCTCAGCGGCTTCTTTCACACACACATCCAGATTGTCCATCATTTTTTCCTTTCTGCCCTCGTGACCTCCGGGGCGGGCTATTTCAGTATCGGGTTCCATTCATTGGCATATACTGGCCTGTTTCAATCAGGCGGATGATTCGCTCAGCAACCTGAGGCCACGACATTTCTACCATCGGCTCTCCACGCATCCAGATCCGGATCCCGCTGGCGTTGCTGTCGATTCCCGGCTCTCGCCCTCCCAGATTCACATAGGCCGGTCTATTTCCTCGTCGGTGATACCAGAGGACGGAGGATCGTCGAACAGGGACAGCTGCTCCGGGATCATTTCCGGGCCTCCATGAGCCGCTTTCTCAGGGCCTGCAGCTCCTCAATCAGGACCGACCAGCCCTGACTCCCGCTGGCAAGCTTTCCGTCATGGCCGATCAGGTGCAGGTGGGCGTACTGGTTGACCGTCCAGCGCCCCGTCACCTTATCTCCCTCGTACCAGCTTGCGGTGAAAGCACCGCCGCCGGGCAGATCCAGCTTGTGGACAGTCAGACCGATCTCCGGGACCGATGCCCAGACAGGCCATAGAGGCCATGCCTTGAGGATGGCTTTCCGCTTTTCGTTGTTGGTCAGGTTGATAATGTCTTGCTCAGTCAGCTCCATGGGGTACCTCCTCGTCCATTACCGCACCGCAATGAGGGCAGTACGGCGGCGTGTAATTCTTGTTGGTTTCTTTGCAATGGGAGCAGCGCTTCTTCGGGACGATCACTGGATCGCCGAAGAAATCCAGCTCACTCCCGGCACAGTCCTCCCAGTGGGCATGGATCAGAGGCCGGGTTTCCTCATGCAGGGTTACGATTGCTCTGGCTACAGAGCCGGGAGACGGAAGCTCGCCTCTCAGCAGGTACCGCTCCAAGTCGTTTGCGGCTTGGGTTTCGTTGTACTTATACCGGCTAAGCAGCTCGTTATAATCAATAGAATCACCAGTCACGGCTTTCCTCCATTCTCGCCCCACAGCAGGGGCAGTAGCAGTAGAGCTGGCAGAACAGGTCGAAGCCGCCCTCCTCCGTGTCGTAGCACTCGCCGCAGTCGTCGATCCAGCCGGCGGTGCGCCCTTCCAGCTCCTCGATAGCCTCCCGGATGATGGCGCATCCGTGGACGGAGCAGTTATGCTCATGGCCACAGCCCAGGCAGGAAAGGCTGCCGGTCTGCACCTTCAGGCGCTTCAGAGCGCCGATCAGGTCAGTCATTACTCCACCTCCAGAATCTCGATGTTTTCGCCCCACTTTTTCAGGGCGGCCTTGGCGGCAGCTTCCTTGGTGCGGCCCCGGACATGGCCGGTGCGGGGCTTACGAGTGTAGCGGATCCCGTACTGATCCACGGGCATATATGTTACTTTCCAGATAAATGTCATTACTTTTTTTCCTTTCTTTCTACCCGATAAATTGCTTGATACAGCTTATCGGCATTTTCGATGGATGGAGCAAGCGCATATTCGGAAGATGCAATTTCAATGCGTTTCCACATCTGGTTGGTTTCCTCCTGCATATCCTCGAGGAACTTGTTGATGTTGTAGGCCTTTAGGATCTGGGCCTTCTCCCGCTTCCCCTGTTCCGGTGCCATGCCGACGCGGCCGGCGAAGTCGTATAGGTTGCGGAAACTCTGATATAGCAGCACTTCAGACTGGCTCTTGAGATCCGGCATAGGCTGCCTTCTGAAGGCGAGATCTTCCAGTTCGTCAGGCGTCATCGGTGGCCACCTCCAGCAACTCAGGATTGTCATGGATGTTGCCGACGATCTTCATTTGCATGTCCATCAGTTCACCAAGGTCAACGGAAAGCCCGTTTGAGACAGCAACAAATTTTGCTCCTTCATTGTCCCAAAGGACTTCAAATACCCCATCTTCTTCATCTATGTTTTGTGTTCTGATGTGGAGAAGGTCATGCTCGAATATGCGGAATCCGTTGCAATCACTTTTGGACGCGTACTGGCCGACGGTGTCGGAATGAACAGGGTACTTGTCATCGAAGAGGCCGTTTTCATCGACTGCATAGATGATTGAGTGGTCACCCTTCCCCGGCAAGATTCCACCGAATACCCAGTGACCCGGGAGCGGGGCACCGTCACCGATCCGCACTCTTTCTCCTCGCTTTCTGGTCTGTCCTCTAAACAGGATCTCACGCATTGCTGTTTACCTCCAATTCCTGAATGCAGATGTAAATACCGGGAACCTTAGCCCAGAACTTTTCGCAGATCTCCGAGCAGACCTGAGCGTCATCCTTCCAGAACTTCAGCTTGGTCATGCAGTCCTTGAGCAGCTTCTCGAGGTTGTCGGTATCCGGCTTGGTGTCTTTCCATTCGCCGTCGCGGTGGCGGCCGGTAACCGGGAAGCACCACTTGACCATGAGCCGCAGCGGGCCTCTGAGCTTCTGACCCGGAGCATGGCCAGCAAGATGTGCTTCCAGCTTCGCCCGAGCTGCCTTCAGCTCTGCCGGCTCATATACGATTGGCCTGCCGTTGCGGACTGTGATATCCTTTTCCTGATGGGTCACCGTCGGCGGCACCATGGGCAAGAAAAACGAAATACTATTCGCCATAGTCAACACCTACCCAGTCACCGCCCTCGGGATCGTATTTGACATAACCAAGGTCATGTACTTTATCGAATAGCCAATTCATCAGATCCTGATTCTCGGCCATCCACTTTTTCACCTGATCTTCAGAAGCGATATATTTGCCATCCTTTTCTCTCTTTTTGAGAGGGGGCATTTTTTTGGCAGCCATAAGTCGTCGGGATTTGTCCATATTCAAATTTCTCAACTCCTAACATTTTGAAATTTTTTGATTTGCCTTTGTCATGTTATGCTCGGTAGGGGAAAGGGGCGGTTCTTGAGCCCCTTTCCTACCGTCCGAGCGTGACATACGCGAGTAACACTCGGAAATTCCCTTTATGTATATAAAGGGTTTTTTCCTTCCGGAAGGAAACGGAAATTTCTTGTTATTTTCCGTTCGGAAAGGAAAGAAAAATCCTGTTATTTTCCTTCCGGAAAGAAATGTAAAAAACATGTTATTTTCCGCTACGCCTCATTTGCTTTGACCCTGTTTCCATCATTCTTGTCAATGTAAAAACCGAACTTTTTAGCCCAGTTTCTTATCGTCCTGTCAGACACATCTTTACCAGCACCGGAATACCATTCCTGCAGCTCTTTGACGGTCGGCGGCTCTCCCATGTTGCAGTTCTGGACTGCCTGCTCGAACTTCTCTTGTTCAATCTTTGCGGTCTCGGCTGCACTCTTTTTGTGCTTGCTGGCGGCCTTCTTCCATTGCGGTGTCTCTCCTTCGGATTCCAGATCCTTCAGAATCTTCCGGTCGTCAATACGGTGCCTTGGATAGTCGAACCACATATTTACCGGCTCGAATTTAGGGAACTCTCGGAGGGTGCCCTCCACTCGCCAGGCAGTGCGGGCCTTTACGGTCTTTTCCACTGCGGCAATATCAGCGGTCAGCTGGTTCAGCACCCGGTCGCACAGGCGGCGCCTGCAAACCTCCAGCATAGCGGAAGCAACGCACATATCGTCCTGAGACACATCTTCCCGCCATGCCATGCAGTTCCGATCCAGATACCGGGCGCACAGCTGCACCACTTCCCTGTCAGTTTCTTCCTTGATGACGCTGTCGGTGACTTCCAGTTCAATCATGTCGATTAAAGCGTCGGGATCTCGGGCGAAGACGCCGGAACCGGAGGCACGGTCCATACTGCGCTTCTGGCCCTGGCCGCCCTTAGAATGGTGGTGGCAATAAATCACGGCGCAGCTGAGCTCGGTGCAAACCAGGTCAAACTGATTGCAGAAGGCGGCCATCTGATCTGCGCTGTTTTCGTCGCCGGTGATGATCTTGTAGATAGGGTCAATGACGATTGCCGAATAGTTTTTCTTGGAGGCCCTGCGGATCAGCTTCGGAGCCAGCTTGTCCATGGGGCAGGATTTGCCACGCAGATTCCAGATATCAATATTCCGAATATTTCTGGGCTCCCACCCCATGGCCGTATAAATGTCTTTGAACCGGTGCAAGCAGGAGGCCCGGTCCAGCTCCAGATTGACATACAGCACACGGCCCTGGGCACATTGCCAGCTGAGCCAATGACGGCCCTCTGCAATCGCACAGCACAGCTCAATCAGCGCATACGACTTACCGGCTTTACTGGGACCGGCCACGAGCATCTTATGTCCCTGGCGGAGAACCCCCTCGATCAGAGGCGGCGCCAGCTCCGGAAGATTGTCCCAGACGCTTTCCAGCCCTTCCGGATCTGGCAGGTCATCCGTGGAAGCCTCAATCCATTCCTGCCACTCCTTGAAATCCTTTTTTCCAATATTAGTGTCCATCAGGAACTGCTTGTGGCCCTTCCGGGTGACACCGGGCATACGGCTGAGTCGGGACGGATTTTTATTCTGGGTGTCAACCCCCATCCCGTTTTTTTGCAGGACGCTGTACAGGTAATCCACTCGCTTGCGGTATTCGTCATAGTTTGCGGCCTCAATCTTGACGATTGCATGGACCGACTTTCTACCGCTGTAAACCATAGCTGCCACAGGCAGTTCCAGCTCCCTGATTAGAGCGTGTTGCTGTTCCAGCTCCATGGTGTCGGATTCTACCAAAGCATAGCGGTATTCGGTTACATTTTCGTTTTTGACGCCTTTGCCGTCCAGAGGATTAAACCGAATCCAGGCACCGACTTCGGGGTTATAGTCGCCGAAGGCAGCGCCGATATCCTTATACTTTGCCAGCAGCTGAATCAGTTCGCCAGCCGTTCGGTCACAGGAGCCACGGGAGGGCATAAACTCCCCATCCCGCTCCCAGCTCTCTGTCACATAGCCGACATTTTCGTCTGCATCAAAAAGAGTTTCCAGATACTTGGTCAGGTCTGCAATGGGATCCCATTGATCACCCGGCTCACACACATCCTTTCCTTCCAGCCATCCCCGGTCTACCAGCACTTTATCTTTACTGCCGATAATATCATCCCACCCCAGTTCATAGCCTGCGGTACCGTTAAAGGCAGGCTGCCAGCCTCTCTCTTTTGCCATCTGGACGATGGTTCCACCGGTGACCGGCTCGGCACAGCCGTGGAAGGTCTCCCATTTCTTTTCACATTCCCCGGCATGATACCGGGAATCATTTCTGCTCCACTCGTCCCAGTCGGAGGCCGTATAACCGGCCTCCTTCAGCCCCATACCGACATTGACCCATTCTTGATAACTGAGCCTGCTGGGATCGATGTACGGCAGCAGGGATACAAGGTCAATGTCCTGTGCCACAAATTAAACCTCCTTCGGGTCAAATGTACCAGGGTCGATGCCGTGTGGAATCCTCCAGCTATTAGCAGCTACACAGTCGATCAGGCGCTTTGCGTCTTCAAACTGCCAGGTACCCACATGCTGGAAACCCCGGCCTTCCAGAAATCGGATCTGCTTCGGTGTGGTTAGCCCAGCGGATCTGCGCTTACTCAGCTTATCCAGAAGCAGCGTTGCTTTGCCGGCATTGTCAATCTCGTCCGGACAAATACCCAGCTTTTCCAGCGTGCTGCGCTGCTTATCACTGGGCGGGCCCATTTCCCAGCCGAAGGAAGGCACATAGCCGGACAGGTCTTCCGCCTGAATGCTCATTTCAAACTGGAGCGGATCCACGAGCCTGCGCTTCCGCTTCTTCATCTCATCCAGCTTCTTCGCAAGAGCTTCTTCTCGCTGGGCCATGACATCCTCGGAGGCCTTCTGCTCCGCTTCTTCAATATCTACCGGGCAGCCGGCTTCCTCCACATTTTTGGTCATCTGCTCCGCCACATCATCTGAGGTGCAGATCAGGTGGGCCGGGTGGCACAGATCATGCCGCTCTGTATGCCAGAGGAAGTCCAGCAGGAGCAGGTGGTCCTTACCCGGAGACAACCGGGTACCACGCCCGACCATCTGGCAGTATAAGCTGCGGACCTTGGTGGGCCGCAGAACCACGACGCAATCCACGGTAGGACAATCCCAACCCTCTGTCAGGAGCATGGAATTACAGAGCACATTGTATTTGCCGGCGTCGAAGTCCTCCAGAATTTCTGCCCGGTCCTCGCTGTTGCCGTTAACCTCGGCGGCTTTGAACCCGTGGGCGTTCAGGATATCCCGGAACTTCTGGCTGGTAGCCACCAGAGGGAGGAACACAACGGTTTTTCGGTCGGAGCAATGCTCCTCCATTTCTGTGGCAATCTGCTCGAGATAAGGATCCAGTGCCGTGCCCAGATCTCCGGCTTTGTAGTCACCGGCATGGACTCCAACACCGGTCAGATCTACCTTCAAGGGAATGGTCAGAGCCTTGATTGGAGTGAGATACCCTTCCCGGATAGCCTGAGGCAGGCTGTACTCATAGGCAAGGCTCTGGAAATATTGTCCCAGATCCCGCATGTCTCCCCGGTCAGGCGTGGCGGTCACGCCGAGAACCTTGGCCCCGGAGAAATGCTGCAGGACCCTCATGTACCCATCAGACAGGACATGGTGGGCCTCATCCACAATAATGGTATCGAAGAAATCTGCGTCGAACTGGCTCAGACGCTTTTCCCGCATCAGTGTCTGAACGCTGCCGACCACTACCCGGTACCAACTGCCAACACACGTGTCTTCTGCTTTTTCGACGGCGCACCGAAGCCCGGTGGATTTCAGCAGCTTGTCAGCTGCCTGATCCAGAAGCTCTCCACGGTGGGCCATGATAAGGACTCGGTCCCCTTCGGTTACCAGATTCTCCGTCAATTTGCAGAAAACAATGGTCTTGCCACAGCCGGTGGGAAGGACCAGCAGAGTCCGGTCAATGCCAGAACTCCACTGATCCTTGATGGCTGCGATTGCCTCAGACTGATAAGGTCTGAGCTCCATCAGAACTTACCGGGCACATAGCCACCGCCTGCGGGAGCGGTAGGCTGCTGATACTGAGGAGCCTGCATGGGTACCTGCTGATATACGGGCTGCGGGGTAGGCATGGGGATGTTATCCGTTCTGAACGGCAGGTCAGATGCAGGTGTAGTACCGGGAGCGCTTTCGGCTGGATCCAGATACTTCTCGATGTCGTTGGCCCACTTGTCCGTCCCATCCTTGCCCTTGAAGGATCTCTTGGAAACCTTACAGCGGCCGTGGGCACCGTTGACGGCACTCCAGTTCATGGCCACCTTTTCACCGTGCCGGCGCTGGCCAATGGCGGTAAAGAACTGGCACAAGCGCCACTCACTCTTGCTGTGCAGGAACAGCTTATCCTTGATCGTACAGTTTCCACCGTCGGGCAGATCCAGCTTCACATTCAGCTTTGCCACATTGCAAGCCGGCATTTTTGCAGAGCCGTCAAAGCGGCCACGCTCGAAGCCGGTAATGGTAAAGTTATACACGCCGGTCTCGACAATAACGAAATCAGAACCTTCGTTCTCGATTTCGGCATCCCAGCCCAGCTCATAGCCGTCATTCATGTAATCACTCATAGTTAAGCTCCTTTAATCATTTGATATACCTGACCCCAGGCGCCGACCAGAACGCCACTGATAAAGTCAGGGTCATAATTTGCAATGGGGGTCGCTTCGGGATAGTAGCCCTTCTGGCCAACCACCTTGCGGATCTGTTCCTCGGTCACATGGTTCTGCTCCATAAGCTGACGCAATGCCAGCGGCAGAGCCGGATCGAGCCGAGACTCAGAAGGGGCATTCAAGGAGTTCATCGCCGAGACAAACCCATTCTGAGTCTGGGTAGGGTTTTCGGGGGCAGTCGGCTTGGGTTCCGGAGAGGCCGACATTTGTGCCGGTGCCGCGGGCGGTGCGGAGGGCACAAGGACCTGCTGCGGCTGATAGGCCTGCTGCTGAGGAACAGGATCATCATAGGCGAAGCACTGAGCCACAGCCTGAAAGTCAAACGGCAGCTTTTCAGGAAGGTCGAAGCGGTTTTTTGCATCCCAACACGGATGGTGGGTGGTATACATGATCCGGCGGCCGCCCTGAGCTTTCGCCTTCTTATCCTCAGTTTTTACCACGATGGTTTCATAATTAGCAAAGAGGACGATGTCCGCCCACTCCTTCAGCATGGCCGCCACATTGCACTTCTGGGAGTTGATCAGCTTCAGTTCCCACCGGTCATAGGCTCCCATCTCATCGGGCTGCTCAAACTTTCGCATGGCTGCGTGAGCAGTAACGACGATGTTGATACCCCGTTCCCAGACCTGATCCAGAAGATTCAGCATTCGGCCAAATTCTTCGAAAGTGTAGGAATACCCCTTTCCAAAGCCGAAGTCTTCAATGCCGGCTTTGCCGTTTCTGGCACAGACGGCATCAGCCATGAGCCTCTGCGCCCAATCTGCGGTATCCAGCACCAGCGTCTTACAGATGGTGGGGTTCTGGATCACATACTGAATGTACTCGGTGAGCATGGCCAGACTGATGGGAATAGGCATCATACGGTTGACATTGAGCCGCATCGTGCTGCCTTCGGTGTCAACAAACAGCGGCCGGGGGGCTTGTGCCGCAAAGGATGACTTGCCAATACCTTCAGGTCCGTAAAGGACCATCTTGACAGGCTTCGGCATAACTCCGGAAACGATTTGCATTAAAACACACCTGCTTTCCAATTATTTCTTACAGGCAGTTCCTCCGCCTGAATGGGGGCTTCGTTGTGGCCTGCCACAAGGCCGTCCTCGATGATGATGGTACATTCGGAGCCGGTGCTGACTCTGGTGGCAATGGCCTGCAGATTCTGCTCCTGGAGCCAAAACCCAAATTCCTGCATAGTGTGCAGATCCATCTGCTCCAGCTTATCCAGAAGGACAAATCCACACTGAGGATTCAGTGCCCGCACAATGGCCGTTGCCACCTTCAGCTGGTCACTGCTGCTCATACCGTCCCATTTCTGGCCATGATACGTCAGCTCTCCGCCGTCCACGCCGAGGCCTTCCAGAGGCAGGTTGGCACCGTTCAGCAGATCTACCTTGGATTGCCGCACATCCTCCAGTTCGTCGGTTAGGGTTTCGTATTGCCGGGTATATTCCTGGGCTTCCTGTTCTGCTCGTTCCCGGTCGCAGTTGGCCCGGACCTTGATGTTAATGGCTTCGATGTTTTCCAGATCCCGCTCAATCTCAGCGGTGGACTGATCATGCAGATCCGCAGCAGACTGCTGGGCAATGGCAATATCTCTGGCATTTTCAGCCATCTTCTCCTCGATGGCGTTGAGCTCATCCCGGAGGCGATTCGCTTTCTGGTAAAGCTCATTCTTCTGCTGAAGAAGCTGATCCAGTTCCTGCCGCTTTTTCTGATTCTAACCATTGATGGCCAGAATTTCCTGTTGCCGCCGAATCAGCTCCATGGCAGATACGGGTTCTTTCGGTGCGTCAGGATAAAAAGCCATTTCCTTTGCAAATTTCTTTTTCTGGTCTGCAATCTGACCAATGGAGCGGCGGCGGTTGTAAATATCGTTTTCCTGATATTCCAGCTGAGCCAGCTGATCACCGACGCCAATGATCTGCAGGAGGGTGTTGGCCTTATCCCGGCTGCTGCTCTCCATAAACTTCGGGAGGTTCAGAGCCAGCTCCTCAATGAAGCTGTTGAGCAGCTGCTGGCCACTGTGCTTTCCATTCGGATCGGTGACCTTCAGAGCGCTGTTCTTGCCGGAGCGCTCCACGATCAGACCGTTGGACAGCGTGACTTTGATTTTCGGGGGAATAACCGAGCCGTCCCGAACAGGGTTGCTGGGCTTGTAGCGGTCACCGCCGAGGGCCCACGCAATCGTATCCAGTACGCTGGTCTTGCCCTGATTATTGTCACCGCCAATGACGGTCAAGCCAGAGGCGGACGGTTCAAGGGCTACAGCCCGGATCCGCTTGACATTTTCCAATTCCAGAGAATTGATCTTAATGCTGCTCATAATCTTTCCCCCTCTCCCATACCGTCTGATAGATAGCGTCCGGGCGCATGGTGTCTCCGGAGATTTCAAAAAGCCGCTCGGCATTTTCTTCAGTCAGGAAAGCCGGAATCACTCCCGTGATATCGAAAAGATCTCCGTCCATCATCATTGTCATCCCCGGGCCGGCAATCCCCACCGGGACCAGCGCCAGAAACTCACCGCCGTTTGCTTCCTCGCAGACGGCAAACTCAAAATGCTTATCCATTGTGACGATCCCCCTTCATCGGAATGGCGGCTTCGAAACCATCGGGAACAACATCCTCGGACACATCCCACACCGGGCTGTCCGAATCGGTGATGCCGCTCTGGATCAGCTTGCGGAAAGCATTCGCCTGCTTCGGGCCGACCCGACGGTAAACCAGAGAGTGGATGTGGCTGATTACACCCAGCAGTTCGATCCCCTGATCGTACAGGCTCCCGCCCGTCTCAATTTTGGTACCACGATTTTCCGTAACTTCGATTTTAAGCATTGTTTTTTCCTCCAATTTGTGATATACTAGAGGTGTGTATACACCCCTCTGCCGCTTTCCGGTCTCGCACACCGGAGGGCGGCTTTTCTATTTGCTGATGAGCTTGATTTCTCCGGTGACCCGGTGCCGGACAATCAGACCGTGCTTACGGAGTGTGCCCTGCTGGGCCTCGGTGGGTGTGGCGTTCTTCTGCATCTCGCCCCCCTATGCAAACAGCATCCCCATCTCCATGCCAGCCAGCGGGCCAACCAGCACGAGAGCCAGAGCGGCCCAGTGCCAGGAGATCAGGTCCGTGTTGGCGGCCACCATGATGATGGAGGCAACCAGGGCGAATACCATGATGGCAATCTGGCCTCTCCGGGCATACTTCTGGCGGCGCTGGACATCGGCCTTGCGGAAGCCCTCTCTCTGGTGGTTCAGAGCGGCCTTCACAGCCTCCACCTTTTCCTTCTCTGCCACAATGGCGGCATCGGTGAGCGCCGCATCCACGGCCTTCTGGATCTCGGCCTTAATGAGGCCATGGTCCCATCCCTCCTGCATGGAGAGGACGGTGTCAATGTTCTGATTCATCTAATTTTTCTCCTTAAATTTTTTAATTTCTCGGGCGGTGTACCCCAGCCAGAGCAGGATATTCCCGGGGCTGAGCCCCAGCAGACAGATGATTGCCCGGAGCCGGCACACAGGCAGCTTGTCCAGCTCCCGCAGTTGGGTGCTGGCGGCGCTGTCCTTCAGTCCCCAGACTTCTGCAATGTCCCTCTGGAGCAGTCCCCGGTCGGTGCGTTGCATTAGGATCTCATGGGAGACAGCCTCTCGGGCCTCCCGGATGACCAGCTCCGGCGGCTTTCTGATTTTCGGCATAGCGTTACCTCCTCTCAGATGTGCATTTGATCAAGTTCCTTGTCCATGTTGGCAATGATGCCCCGTTTCTCGAGCAGATTGTGGATCAGCAGACGGCCTTTCTGGGTCCATCTGGTGGTCAGCTTTGTGTCCGGGGTTCCATCGGAGCGGGTAATATTCACCGTATGGCTCTTGGTATAGCCCCGGCCCATGTGCTTGCGGTACAGAATCCACTGACCGTTGACATTGTGCTGGATCCCTTCCTCGTGGAGGACCTGGTTCAGTTTCCGGGCGGACATATCGTAATCGGCGGCAATCTGCGTTGTAGCCATGGTACCCTCGCTCTGGAGGATGGTGTCAAGGTATCGGATTTGCGGGGTCATGTCCTCGATGGCCTGACGTTGTTCCTCGTTCCTGGCGGTCAGGAGCTGGATTTCCTGTTCCTTCTCTGCCATGGCCTGAGCCAACTGGAACATCATGTCACTGTTGATCTCCGGGGCGGCATAAACGCCGGTCTTGCGGATGGAGGGCAGAACCTCCGAAGTGACCCAGTGCTTGAAGTCTTTTGCCTTCGGCATCTTACTGGACAGGATCAGGGAGTACAGGCCGGATTCGTTAATGATGGTTGCAGTCTGTTCTCCGGAGGCAGTACCGATTCGGTACCCCCTTCTATCATCTTCGTCTGTGTGGCGGTTCACATCTCGACTACCGTTTTGGTACTCGAGGATCTCAGCCACATCCTTGCCCACGAACCAGAGCTCCCCGTCGATGGCCACCGTTCGGATCTGGCCGAAGTCAGGGTTTTCAAAGATTTTTAATTCGTTCATTTATGCTCCTTTCTGAGTATCTTAATAAGTTACTCATGCGCAAAAAAATAGGGACAGGATCAGAGATATCAAGAACTTGCATAATTTTAGTAACCTCATCGGTTCCAAATTTCCCGGTTTTAATTTTAATACCGAGAGTTTTTGGGGCAATTCCTATCTCTTTCGCTAGTTTCTCTTGAGTGTACCCTCTCCTAGCAATCTGGGCCTTTAGCTCACTGGCGTTGAACACTTTATCACCTCCGTAACTGATTAAGTTACTCGGATTATAACACGGGGTTTGTAACTTGTCAAGTCATTTTCGTAATCTAAAAAGAAGTTCTTGTAACTTGTGCGGTCATGTGATACACTAGCATTAATTAACAAGGAGGTGCGGAATAATGACTATAGGCGAAAGGATAAAATCCATCAGGGAAAGTCTTGGAATCACTCAGGTTGGCCTTGCTGACATGATTGGCGAAAAGAAACAAACCCTGTATAAATACGAGAATAACATTATTACAAATATTCCTATTGAGAAAATCGAACTTATCGCAAAAGCCATGCACACAACCCCATCAATAATTATGGGCTGGAAAGACGAGCCGGACTTGCCTAAGAATATCATCCCAATGCCGGAAATGAAGAAAATCCCCCTGGTGGGGGCCATCGCCTGCGGAGCGCCGATTCTGGCGGATGAGCATATCGAGGATTATATTGATATTCCTGCTCATATTCGCGCCGATTTTGCTCTGACCTGCAAGGGAGACAGCATGATTAACGCACGAATCTACGACGGTGATATTGTCTATGTCCGCCAGCAGGAAACGGTGGAGAACGGGGAGATTGCCGCCGTGCTAATCGATGACGAGGCCACCCTGAAGCGGGTCCGGCTGCTGGAAGATCGAATTGTTCTGGAGCCCGCAAACCCGCTCTATGATCCCTTGGTCTACCGGGGCGAAGAAATGGCAGAAGTTCACATTCTGGGCAAGGCCGTGGCCTTCACCAGTACGATTAGGTAGGGATAAATTTTTATGGGATTTAAAAATTTCTTTCGGAAGAAAAAAGAAAAAAAGTCTGACGAACTTTCTAAAAACCTGCCAAACCATTTTAAATCTGTAGCAGAACAGCCAACCCCTGATCCGATTTCTAAAGAAGATTATTTAAAAATGCGTGAAGATGAAGAACAATGGCTTGATAGTCATTATGACTTTGATAGTATCGAAGGGATTAATTCCATTCCAGTTTCAAAAGATTTGCCTGATTGTCATGAAAATGGTGTCACAGAAGAAATATACTACATACTAAAACAGAAAGCATACGAACATGAAGAAGAAGGGAAGATTGCTCTGGCTGTCACCTGCATGAAGAAGTCGATTCAATTTGCCAAATTGAAATATGATGCCCATATGATAAACCAACTGGAATATACCTTAATTGGTATGCTCGCTAGGAACGAGTTGATTCAGGAGGCGGAGGAAGAAAAAGCGTACGCAGATCAGGAATTGATCCTTCAAACGAAGATTGAAAATGCCGCTCTAATGCAGAGAAGCATTGGATATGCATTAGAGGAAAAAACGGATTTAATTATTGCAGGAGTTCAAGCACATGCATCTCCAGAGATGGCAATTTATCAAGGACGGGTATATTCTATCTCTGGAAAAAGTAGTAAATTCCCCGCTCTCCCTAGATCGATTTTAGAAACCGGGACTTTGAACAATGGAGAATATTTTCCTGTATATCCTTTCTTGGATGGTATTCATAAAGGGGATCTCGCTTACACGCTAGAATGCAATCCAATCAAATGTGTGAGATATGCACAGAATATTGTCACTTTTAGCAACAGGCCTTTTCTTGATGACCGTCCTGAAGAATACATAATGGAATCAGCATCTATAAATGAACAATTAGAAGCAAAAAGAATGCCTAATGAGAGATATAGAGCAAATATCATACAGATTGAGGCAGAAAGAGGCAAAAACCGCAGAAATTATAAATGGATTCAGGAAAATATCCCAGAAAAAGCACCTAAGTCTTATTCTGGGTATATGAGAATGAAAAACGGGAAAACAAAGAATTTCCTGATTCTTCAGGAGATTGCAGCCCAAAAAGGAAAATCAATCTAACTTGTTTTATACGAACTGAATGAAAGCAAGGAGAAATCTGGCTATGGGATTATTTTCTAGGAGAATTTCACAGCATGAATTAGAATATGTGAATACGAGGTTAACACAATTACAAGATACGATAAAGTTAGTAAACACCACTGTAAAACCAGATATCTTTTTCAAACGTTTCAATTTTATGTTTGACATTTTATTAGATCTGTCAAATTACGAAAAATATAAGGTCTTCAAAGGTGAACCTCCTTCCGCTGGTATTATCAGAATTAAAAGCAATTTATATAACACGGTAGATGATTTTATAACAAGATTTCTGAATGATAACTTAGAAAAGCAAAGAAAACTAAAAACAGAACGAGGGAAGAAGAATTGCTATGATAAATCAATTATCCAACTGATTTCTGCTTTTGACTGTGCTTCTACTTTTTGGACAGGGGATAAGGGGCTGCCTCACTATAACGGTCCTCTATATACCGCAGATAACTATAAAAGAGTCCAGGATTTATTTTATTCGTTAGATGATTAAAAAAAGAAAGCCCCTATGGTGCTGAAACACCACAGGGGCTGGCCGAAGGAGCTGGAACTCCAAATGGCCAAGTGCAGAAAACCCACCCATCGTCAAATGTAGGGGCTCGTCTACCCTTTTAGGGTATCACAGATGCCCCGGAAAGGCAAGGTATAATATGAAAATTTCAGATCCACGGAAACTTCCATCAGGGTCTTGGACAGTTCGAGTGATGATTGACGGTAAACGAACCAGCATTACAAAGGCAACCAGGAAGGAATGCCTGGAAGAAGCTGTTGCTCTGAAGCTCGGCCAGAAGACCGCAGTGGCAGTATCCAGTGGGACGCTGAACGAGGCCATCGATCATTACATTGAGTCAAGGCAGAATGTCCTGTCACCGTCAACGATCCGGGGGTACCGGATGATTCAAAGGAACAGATTTCAGAGCATGATGAAGCGCCGGCTCTCGGATGTCCGCCCAGATCAGTGGCAGCGGGCCGTAAATACAGAGGCAAGGCTGTGCAGCGCTAAGACGCTGACAAACGCATGGAGGTTTATCAGCTCAGTGATTTCAGAGGAAACCGGAGAACGGATCTCTGTCCGTCTCCCGCAGGTACCAGCAGCAGACCGTCCATGGCTGACTCCGGAGCAGATCCCGATTTTTCTGGATGCAATTCACGGCCACTCTATTGAGATCATGTGCCTGCTGGCTCTATCCTCCCTCAGACGGTCGGAAATACTGGCTCTCACATGGAATGACATAGACATGAAAGCCGGGCAGATACACGTCAGGGGCGCAGCAGTCTACAACGAGGACTATCAGCTCGTGCAAAAGCGGACGAATAAAAATAAAACATCCGCCAGAATCGTGCCGATCATCCCGCCTCTGAGAGATGCCCTGGAATTAGCAGAGCGCAAGAGTGAATACGTCTGCACCCTGTCTCCACGCTCCGCATATGAGCACATAAACAGGTGCTGCCGGAAAGCCGGCCTCCCGGAGGTTGGTATCCATGGCCTGCGGCACAGCTTCGCCAGCCTGGCCTATCACCTGGGCATGCCTGAAAAGGTGGCTATGCAGATCGGCGGCTGGTCAGACAGTAAAACAATGCACGATATTTACACTCATATTTCCCAGTCCGAGATTCAAAAATATGCATCTGAAATGATGGGCTTCTATAATTTTGGCAACGGAAATTGGCAACAAAAATAAAAAGTCGTTGTGCCACAACGGTTTTTACGGTTTTTTCTGTGGGTTCGAATCCCACTCTCTCCGCCATGCAGAATCCGCCCAAGAGAACCTCTTGGGCGGTATTTTTATGGCTTTTCCACGCTT
>SAMEA104404100__coassemble_1425_pt1 | contig 21676 bp, 17 predicted proteins | sample SAMEA104404100__metabat2_low_PE_082 | metagenome-assembled genome bin SAMEA104404100 (sample SAMEA104404100) | Balaenoptera acutorostrata
CAGCCGTGCCGGAGGCAAAAATTTCCTTGAGCGTGCCGTTTTTGGAGGTTTCCACCACTTCGTCGATGGACAGCTTGCGCTCAGTGACCTTGACGCCCCACTTTTTCAGCAGCTGCGGCACGGAGTTGCGGGTGATGCCGGGGAGGATGGTGCCGCTGTCCAGAGGAGCGGTGATGACCTCGTCGCCGATCATGAAGAAGGCGTTGGAGGTGCCGATTTCTTCCACATATTTGTGTTCGTCAGCGTCCAGCCACAGCACATCTTTGCAGTTGTACTTCATGGCGTCCTGAGAAGCGCGCATGCCGCCGCCGTAGTTGCCACCCACCTTGGCGTAGCCGGTGCCGCCTTTGGCTGCACGGATGTATTTGTCCTGAACATAGATGCGGGTGGCGCTGAGTCCGCCGTCGTTGGCGGCATAGTAAGAGCCGGTGGGGCTGAGGATAATCATGAATTTGTAGTGCTTGGCGGGGAGTACAGAGAAGGAAACCTCGTCGCCGAACAGGAAGGGACGGATGTAAAGAGCCGTGCCGGGAGCATAGGGGATCCAGTCCTTGTCGGTTTCCAGCAGGGTTTTCAGACCGGCAAGGAACAGATCACCGGGGACTTCCGGCATGCACATGCGCTCGCAGGTGTTCCGCATACGGGCGATGTTCATGTCAGGGCGGAACAGCTGGACGTTGCCGTCGGGACGGCGATAGGCCTTCATGCCTTCAAACATCATCTGTGCATAGTGCAGCACAGCAGAGGCAGGCTCAATGAGGAAGGGAGCGTGGGGTTCCACGCGGGCAGAGTGCCAACCCTGACCCTCGTCATACTCCATAACGAACATATGGTCGGTGAAATACTTTGCAAAACCCAGCTTGGACTCGTCCGTAGGACGGGGCTTGGGATTGGTGGTTCTGGTTACCGGGATTTCGTAAGTCATAGGAGTGTCCTTCTTTCTGTTAAATCTGGTAAAGTTCCGGGCGTCTGTCACGGAACACTGGAATTGTGGATCGAATTTCCTTGAGTACATTCATATCACAATTTCCGGTCAGCAGTTGCTCCTCGGTTCCGGCCAAGGCGATGGTTTCGCCCCAAGGGTCGATCAGAGCGGAAGTGCCGCCGTATACTGTGTCACCAGCCTTGCCGCAGGAGTTGCAGCAGGCCACAAACATCTGATTTTCAATGGCTCTTGCAGTGGTCAGCGTGCGCAGATGCGGGATGCGTACACTGGGCCACTGGGAAACCACAAACAGCAGGTCAAGACCCGGCACAGTCAGGCTGCGGGTCAGTTCTGGGAATCGGATGTCATAGCAGATGATGAGCCCGCAGTTGACTCCGTCCAGCTGGAACCAGCACAGATGATCGCCGGGGGTGTAGCTGAGGTGTTCCCCCATGGGGGTGAAGAGGTGGGTCTTATCGTAGGATGCAATGCAGGTGCCGGAGCGGTCAAAGACCATGGTGGTGTTGTAAACCTTGCCGTTTCTCCGGTTGGAAACACTGCCGGCCACCAGATTGACCTGATACCTTCCGGCCAGTGTGCCAAGTTCTGCCTTGACCCGCTGACCGTCCTCATCGCTGAGGGCGGCCAAGTGGTCCTTTGGGAAAAAACCGGTGTTCCAAGTTTCCGGAAGGACCAGTACATCCGGCTGTTCGTTTATTGCTTGTTCCATGAGCTGCGCTGCGTGGGCGAAATTTTCGTCCGGACAGCCCAGCTTCATGTCCATCTGCAGGCAGGTGACTTTCATGCCTTGTAGTCCTTTCCCATCCGAAGCGCCTTCATATTCAATTCCAGAAGGGCGGCTTTTGCGGGAGGAACCAGCTTTTTCACCACAGCCTCCGTGCCGTCAAAGGAAAGTTCGGGATGATTTTCCAGCACATGCCCCATGAGAACCATGTTGGCGAGAGTGGAGAGATCCTGTTCCTTTGCCATCTGGGTTGCGGGCACATAAAAAATGTCCACATCGGTGCGCTCCACCTTCTGAGCCACCAGCGAGGAGTCCACATAGATCTGACCGCCGGGAGCAACGGTGTTGACGTATTTTTGGAGGGAAGGGAGGTTCATAGCGATCAGCACATCCGGAGTGGTGACAATGGGAGAGCCGATGGGCTGCTCCGACAGAATCACATTGCAGTTTGCTGTGCCGCCGCGCATTTCCGGGCCGTAGGAAGGAAGCCAAGATACTTGCAGGTTATCCGAGAGTCCCTTATTGGCGAGGAACTTACCGGCGAAGAGAATACCCTGTCCGCCGAAGCCTGCAATCAGAAATTGAGTTGTTTTCATGTTGCCGAGGCCTCCTTTGCAGCGGAGCGATCCTTAAAGACGCCCAGAGGATAGTAGGGGAGCATATCGCTTTCTACCCAATCCAGAGCCTGCTGAGGGGACATACCCCAGTTGGTGGGACAGGCGGAAACCACTTCGACCAGCGAGAAGCCCTTGCCGTCGATCTGATTCTGGAAGGCCTTCTGAATGACCTGCTTTGCGTGTTTGACATTCTTCACATTGTTGACTGCCACACGGGCCACAAATTCCGGACCTTCCTGTGTTGCCAGCATTTCGCAGACCTTGATGGGCCAGCCGCAGTGGTTGACATCACGGCCATAGGGGCTGGTCTGCGTGACCTGACCGGGCAGAGAGGTGGGGGCCATCTGTCCGCCGGTCATGCCGTAAATGGCGTTGTTGACAAAGATGACCGTGATATTTTCATTTCGTGCGGCGCTGTGAACGGTCTCAGCCATGCCGATGGAAGCCAAATCGCCGTCACCCTGATAGGTAAACACCACATTTTCCGGACGGCAGCGCTTGATGCCGGTGGCCACCGCAGGAGCGCGTCCGTGAGGGGCTTCAATCATGTCACAGGAGAAGTAATCGTAGGCCATAACGGCGCATCCGACCGGTGCCACGCCGATGGTTTTACCTTCAATGCCCAGAGTGTCAATGGCTTCAGCCACCAGACGGTGGATGATTCCGTGGGGACAGCCGGGGCAGTAGTGCAGCGGCACATCTAACAGGGATTTCGGTCTTTCAAATACAACGGCCATAGTTAGAACTCTCCTTTCTGGGCTTTTTTGATGCTTTCCAGCACCTGATCCGGACTGGGGATCATACCGCCGCAGCGATTGCAGAGGGCAACGGGCTTTTTGCACTGAGTGGCAAGGCGGATGTCCTCAATCATCTGCCCCATGCTCAGCTCCACGGAGAGAAAGCCGTTCACTTTGTCAGCGGCAGCCAGCAGAGGCTTGGAGGGGAAGGGCCACAGGGTGATGGGACGGATCAGACCGACCTTGATGCCCTGTTCTCTGGCGGCGACGATGGCGTTTTTTGCCACACGGGCTGCAATGCCGAAGGCCACCACGCAAAGCTCTGCATCTTCCATCCTGTACTCTTCCCACATGGTTTCGTTTTCTTCCACCTGCTTGTATCGCTCATAACGCTGGAAGTTCTTTCGTTCCAGCTCTTCGGGGCTCAGGTAGAGGGAGTTGACCACATGGTGCTTGCGCTTGCACTCGGTACCGGTCAAGGCCCAAGGCTTATCGTAGGTTTCCACTTCCACATCCTCAAAGGAGATGGGTTCCATCATCTGACCGATGGTGCCGTCTGCCAGAATCATGGAGGTCATGCAGTATTTGTCTGCCAGATTAAAGCCCTTGACGGTGAGGGTGGCCATTTCCTGTACAGAGTCAGGAGCCAAAACGATCATACGATAGTCACCATGACCGCCGCCCTTGGTTGCCTGGAAGTAGTCAGACTGGGAAGGCTGGATGCCGCCCAGACCGGGACCGCCACGCTGGACGTTGACCACAAAGGCGGGTACATCGGAACCGGCGATGTAGCTGAGACCCTCGGTTTTCAGAGAGATACCGGGGCTGGAGGAGGAAGTCATCACGCGCATGCCTGCGGCGGATGCGCCGTAGACCATGTTGATGGATGCGATTTCACTCTCTGCCTGCAGGAACACGCCGCCGATCTTGGGCATTTTCTTTGCCATGTAGGCGGCGATTTCCGTCTGGGGCGTGATGGGGTAACCGAAGTAATGGCGGCAGCCGGCTCGGATAGCGGCTTCTGCAATGGCTTCGTTGCCTTTCATAAGTACTCGTTCTGCCATAGGAGCCACCTTACCTTTCTACCGTGATGATACAGTCGGGACACATGGTTGCACAGAAGGCGCAGCCGATGCATTTTTCCATGTCGGTCATTACCGCGGGGGAATAACCTTTGCTGTTGATCTTTTCCGTTGCGATCACAAGGAGCCCTTTGGGACAGGCGTTGACGCACAGCCCGCAGCCCTTGCATTGCTCTTCACGAAATGTTACCTTTGCCATTTGAGTTCCTCCTTCGGTCAGTCATCCCCACAGAGGCCGGTTTTGCGGCTTCTGCTCAGGCAGATCAAAGTATTTTGCCTGTAATTGGAGGGGCAGTACATTGGAAAGAACCCCATCGAGGTCCTTTGCCACATCCGCTCGTGCGGCGTGCAGAAACACGGGGAGATGGCTGAGTGCAGCGAGCGAATCAATAAAGTCTAGGGAATCCAACACCGTCTGAGCAGTGGTTTCACTGCCTAGATTCGAGTTATTCACAATGTCTGTGAATTTTAACCCGCAGGCGGTTTCAATTTCACGCATGACCTCCAGCGCGTCCTCCGGAGTCCGGGTCAGGGGCCGGTAGCAGTTGGCCACGAAAACCATGCGGTAATTGTTTTCGTTCAGAATGAAGGGGGTGTAGCGGCCCAGTGCGTAAGCCCCCCGATCATCGCCGCCGATGTCCATGATGCCCCAGGTGTCCCAGTCCTCCACCAGCCGATAAGCTTCGGCTGGCAGAGCGGGCAAGTCTACATTCGAATTGGCAAACTGGGGAGAAATCAGGTCGACACCGGCATTGGCAAGCACGTTGGCACTGTCTTTGGTGCGGAAGTAGGGGTTCACGATGTCCAGATCTGCGATGCAGACCTGTTTGCCTTGCTGTGCCAAGTGAAGTGCGTAGTTGACAGCTAAGTTGGTTTTTCCAGAACCATAGTGCCCTGCAAAGAGGGTCAGGCGTTTGTGTTCCATAACAGATCCTCCGATTCTTACAGCATATTGCGGATGATCTTGCCGCTGATGGTCTTAGGCAGGCTGTCACGGAACTCCACGATTCTGGGATACTTGTAAGGAGCGGTATGCAGCTTGACGTAGTTCTGGATTTCCTTCTTGAGTGCTTCGGAAGGCTCTTTTCCATCCACCAGCACGATGCTGGCCTTGACGACCTGACCTCGGATCTCGTCGGGAGCGGCAGACACGCCGCACTCCAGAACGTAGGGCAGCTCCATGATGGTGCTTTCGATCTCGAAGGGCCCGATGCGGTAGCCGGAGGACTTGATGACATCGTCCGCACGGCTCACGTACCAGTAGTAGCCATCTTCATCACGCCAAGCCAAGTCGCCGGTGTGATACAGACCGTCGTGCCAAGCAGCCTTGGTCTTTTCTTCGTCCTGATAGTAGCCGAGGAACACGCCGCAGGAAGGACCGTTTTCGGTGTGGATGACGATTTCGCCGTTGACACCGTCGGGGACAGGATTGCCGTCCGGGTCCACCAAGTCGATGCCGTAGCCGGGGATGGGCTTGCCCATGGCGCCAGGCTTGAGCATCATGCCACGCAGGCTGGCAATGCCGAGGGTCATCTCGGTCTGGCCGAAGCCCTGAGCGATCTGAAGGCCGGTGGCCTTTTCAAACTGATAGAAGACCTCGGGGTTGAGGGCTTCGCCGGCGGTGGTGGCATGCTGGATGGAGGACAGGTCGTACTTGCTGAGATCCTGCTTGATGAGCATGCGGTACATGGTGGGAGGTGCGCAGAAGGAAGTGATGTGATACTTTGCGAACATGGGGAGGATCTTCTCCGCATCGAAGCGGTCGAAGTCGTAGGTAAATACAGCGCTCTCACACAGCCACTGGCCGTAGAGTTTACCCCAGAGAGCCTTGCCCCAGCCGGTTTCGGAGATAGTGAAGTGAAGACCGTCCCGGTCTGCCATCTGCCAGTACTTGGCGGTGACGAAGTGACCCAGTGCGTATTTGTAAGAGTGCATTGCGATCTTGGGATATCCGGTGGTGCCGGAGGTGAAGAACATCAGCATCGGATCGTCGCCGCAGGGAGCATCTTCCGGACGGAGATAACGGCGGCTGAACAGGCAATACTCTTCATCGTAGCTGTGCCAGCCCTCGCGGTCGCCGCCGACGAGGATCTTGGTGAGAGGTTTGCCCGTTTTCTGTTCGGCCAGATCCACCTGATGAGCGGTGTCACCGTCTGCGGTGCAGAGGATTGCGCTGACACCGGCGGCCTCGAAGCGGTAAGTGAAGTCATGCTCCACCAGCTGATTGGTGGCGGGGATAGCGATGGCACCCAGCTTGTGCAGACCCAGGATGGCGAACCAGAACTGATAGTGGCGTTTCAGCACCAGCATGACTCGGTCACCCCGCTTGATGCCAAGGGACTTGAAGTAGTTGGCGCTCTGAGAGGAGGCGTCCTTCATCTCCTTGAAGGTGAAGCGGCGCTCGGTCATGTCGTTGGCCACATACATCATCGCCAGCTTATCTGGCTCACGGCGGGCGATGGCGTCCACTGTGTCAAAGGCGAAGTTGTAGGAGTCCTCGTCCTCGAAGTGCAGACCCAGCAGCATGCCGTTTTCGTCCTCTTCGGGGTGGATGAACTTCTGGCACAGCAGCGGCTTGCCGGTCTTGTTGAAGCGGCTCTGTCCGATGTAGAGGGGCTGGTCGGTGGTTTCGCTGACCATGATGATGGCGACAAAGACGCAGTCCCGACCGTCGATGGCGATCATGCCGTGGGGGGTAGAGGACTTGTAGAAGATGCTGTCACCTTCGTGCAGCACTTCTTCATGCTCACCCACACGGACTTTCAAAGAGTCTTTCAGTACCAGGTTAAATTCCTGACCGGCGTGGGTGGTGGTGTTGATGGGCTGATGCTGCAATTCCTCGGAGTATTCGTAAGTGACCCAGTAAGGCGTGGCCAGCTTTTTGCGGAACAGAGGAGCCATGTCCTGAATGGTGATGCCGTCTTCACTGGCAGTGACCAAGCCCTTGCCCTTGCGGGTGACGGTGTAACCGGTCAGCTTGGCGCTGTGACCTTCCAGCAGATCGGTGATTTCCAAGCCGAAGGCTTTGGCACACTTGTGCATGAAGGTGAAGGGAAGATCCGTCGTGCCGGACTCATACAGCCGATACTGGTATTCCGCAAGCTCGGTCAGCTCAGCCATTTTCTTTGCGCTAAAGCCCAAAATATCGCGCATCTCTCGGATTCGAAGGGCGATCTCCATCAACTGGTTGTTTGTAGATACGTTACTCATGGCTGTTTTCATCCTTTCCGAATAATAAAAAAACTCGTCTCAAGATTTTAATCTTGAGACGAGTTAAAATTCACCCGCGGTACCACTCAATTTGCGGCCGTAACCGCCACTTCAGACTCCAACAAGTCCTATCCCTTAACGCGGGCTCTCGAGAGGAGTCTACTAAGAACGACTGTTCGGTCCTCCGGCTCAGAAGTGATAGGTACTTGGAAGTGGAAATCATCGGCTCACACCAAACGCCGACTCTCTGAAGAATTCACAAATCCGACCGTCTTCATCAATGCCTTTGTAGTTATTGCAACGATAATATCACTCTGAAAATGGGTTGTCAAGCGTTTTTGCAAAAAATATTTCGCACTCAGAAAAACACAGCCGAAACCTGAGGGAGAAATTCCACAGGGTTCGGCTGTGTTAGAAGTGCATCGGAACGATGCTTTGAAGTCATGCTCCGTGTTTCGATTTTGTCAGAATCGAGAGGAATACCAGGACGGCAGCAGAGCCGCCGGCCATCAGCATCCAAAGGGCAATACGGTTGGTGTCACCGGTCTGGGGAGAGTCCGCCGGAGCGGCTGGGGCTTGGTTGTCGGGAGTGGTGCTGTCCGGATTCTGGGGGACATCGGGGGAAGAGGGCTCGGTGGGAACTTCGTCCGGCGTGTTGTTCGGAATATCCCGATACACCGTCCGGAAGAGAATCTCTCCGATTTTTTCACCGGATTCTTCTTCCACGATCATTTGGGCGCTCAGATCACCGGAGGGGGTGTTCTGCACATACACAGTGGCCTCGTAATGACTGTGGTCATAGGTGCAGTACGGCGTATCTTCGTCAACCTGATGAATCGTGTAATGATAGACACCGGCATGGGTGAAGTGGAAGGGGATCGTCACCTCACTGTCCATGCCTTGCATGGTGAAATCATATTCCCCGTTCTCGCTGCCTGCCGGCATAGGGGCGTCCTCTTGGTCTGTGGATAATTCGTAATGAAACGTTGTTGTTTCAGGGGTGTCCTTGCTGTTATTCATCACAATTTCCTGAGAAATCGGAAGAGAGATGTCCACGGAATCAGTGGCAGATGCCGGGATGACCAAGGACAGAATCAGGGAGCAGAGAAGTGTAGTTTTCCAGTAAAAATGCTTTGTTTTCATGGTGAAATCACCTCATTTTTTTCACGCCGCATCATCCATAATGCGGCCGATCAGAAGGTGCCGGCCATTGGTGGATGTGTCCGCACAGGTAGAAAGTGCGATATAGTGTTCGTCCGGAGCAAACGATAGGGCACGGAACACTTCGGCGTGTTCTTTCACATAATCCAGATAAATTTGATTTCCTTCACTTCCGTCCAATTCGGCGTTGAACAGAACCGAATCGTAGGCGTCTGCATTCACGAAGGCGAAGAATTCGATGGGATGCCAAGCGTCCCCGTAGAAGAGCTTGCCGTGGGAATGAGCGTCAAAAAAGTCAGGGTCAGCGAATTGATCCAGACTTCCGAACATGGCATCTTTCTGCATATGGTGTCCGTAGATGACGTTGTCCACATCGGTGAAGGCGATGTCGTTGCGGCAGTCCAGAAAGATGCTGCCGGACAGGGAAAATTCCCCTTTGACATCCGTGTTGACATACTTTGAGTTGGTATCGGACTGAACCAGAGGATAGTCGATGTTGGTGCCATCCACCATGAGCCAGCCGAATACTTCCGGATTGATTGCCCGCAGCTGGGCGAAAGATTCATCGGCGGTGGCAACGGGCCTGTAAGTCTGGTAAACCGTCTGATCGGCCTGCTTGTAAATCTGCTGTGAGTCCCAGACGGCATAGACACCGTAGAAGAGAATCGGCAGAAAACAGAGCAAGATGATCAGGTTTACCAGAGATTCCGCAATCCGGATGACGTTTCTCCAGAATTTCATGCTCAGTGCGTTTTCTTGCGTTTCAGAACAGAAAGCGCAGCCAGAGCGGCAACACCTGCGCCAATCAGCAGAAGAAAGGGAAGGTTATTCATGGCAATGCCGGTGATGGCAATTTCCTGATAGGTGTTCACAAAGGTGACCTTGTTTTCCTGCTCGCCGACCAGATTTCCGACAGGATTCTGTCCGAGAGAGGAGAGGGAATCGCCGTCCTTGGCTGCCTTTTTCTCCGGAGCGGCCTGACCGTTCTCAATGACCTTCACGCTGGGGGTGTAGCCGTCCTCTGCACCGAGTTCGGTGACCACATAGCGGGTGCCGGCAGGCAGAGAAGCGAAGGTCAGGGACTGACCGTCGTGCAGGGCGAACTTAATCTCCTGATCGACAGGAAAGCGAAGTTCCGTGCCGTCGATCTGACCGATAAAACCGGTTTCGGTGGAGGTGGCGGCGTTGGTGAACTGGATGGTAAATTCAAAATCCTGCTCTTTGTTTGCCAGAGTGCCCTCAGTGGCCTTGGTGATGGTCAGAGCGGCATCCTTGGTGTAGGTGTTGGTGAACAGGACTTCGGTCTGCTTGGCACCGTTCTTTTCGGCGGTGATGGTCTGGATATAGAGGGAATCATCTGCCCTGTTTGCCACATACACACGGAGCAGATATTCGTCTGCGGCGTAAGCCATAGTACCATCGCCATTGTAGGTGTAGAGGGTCTCCTTCACGGTGTACTCATACACACCGGCGTGAGGGAATGTGCCAAACTGGATGGCCGAAGTCTGAGTGACCTTGACCAAATCGTTTTCCGTGGCCTGGACGGACTGAGTGGCTTCGGAAGGGTAGGTGATGGGCGTGATGCGTGCAGCAGGAGCATCTGCTGTGACAGCGGTGGCTTCAAATTGGAAGGTGGCGCTGGGAATGGCAATGCCCTCAGCCATGACCAGATCCTTCGTGATAGAAACGGTGGCTTCCTGGGTTTCAGTTCCGTCACCAATGGTGGGAACCTCAGCGGCCGATGCGGTGGAACTCAGAGCGAATACCATGGCAGCAGCCAGGAAGATTGCGTGGAATTTTCTCAACATAACAATGCGTCCTTTCGCAGTTTCCCGTTGCATAGGCAACTGGAAAACGATGATTTCAGCGGGGGATTCAGATACCTCTCCGGCGGAGCAGCGTGATGACAATGCCCTTCACATCTTCGTGCTTAACGGTGCCGTAGACACGGCTGTCTTCCGCTTGCGGGCGGTTGTCACCCAGAACAAAATATTCGTCTGGCCCAACCGTAACAGGGAAGGTGATGCCTTCCACATAGGGGAGTGTTTCGGCGTAGATTTCCGGCTCCTGCTGGAGGTAGCCATTGATTTTCAGGCCGTCCTCTGTGATGTCCACCACATCGCCCCCGGTGGCAATGATCCGGCGGATCTGTGTCGTTCCGTCCTGCTCCAGTACGATGACGTCGGAGGGATGGTACTCCTGCTGGAGCCGATAATAGAAGGCCAAATCGCCGTCTTTGCAGGCGGGACTCATGGAGTGATCGCTGCATCTGCTCACGCCGAAGACAAAGAGAAACATACCGGCCAGCAGCAAAACAAAGATGCCGATTTTTAAGAGAAGGAACAGCAGATCATGGATCAGAGCCTTTTTCTCGGCCTCCTTGGATGGGGCTTTGGTTTCATCCATGGTGCTGTCCTCTCTTTCTGCGCACTGCGCCATAAAACAGAGGGAGTGTCACACCCACAGCGGCCAGACAAATGCCGACCATCATTCCGCCCATACCGGAGTCATGGATGCCGGTAGGCGGAACCATGACCTTTGTGTTGACTACCTGAATTGCGGTAGGTGCATCCAACACGCCGGAAGCCGCAGCACTGCTTTGGTTGTAGGTGGTGGAATAGCCGTCCTGATTGGCTTCCTGTTCAGTGACGGTGTATTTGTATCCATAGGGAATGCCTTTGATCTGAGCCTCCTGATCGTGAGTCAGAGTGACGGTGGCCTTGCCGTCGGTGAAGGTCAAAGATTCCTCGGTGGGCACATCGGTGTCGGCACTGGAAACAGAATAGGTGAACGTGCCGTTGCAGGGAACTCCATCTGCCGTTTCCAGCGTGATATCAAAGTGGAAAGGCTTGGTTTTGTCGCCCATCTCACCCTGAACGGTTTTGCTGATGGAGAGCAGGTTCAGCTTGGTGTTTTCGATGACCACTCTTGCAGAGTTGTTGGAAGGAACGGTGCCTTCGGCGTTGGAGTATGCCACACGGTAGTTTTCGCTGCTTGCCTCCGTGATGCTGTAAGTGACACCGGAAGGCAAGTGCTCGGCGATTTTGGTTTCTCCGCCCGTCAGAGTGAAATTGGCGATGCCGTCATTGAAGAACAGGTCGCCGTACGAGCCGGTGATGGGCTGACTCAGTTGCATGGTGAAAGAGAAGGCTTCCTGCTGGTCATTGGCATTGCCGGTTACGATTTTGGAAATCTCCAATCTGCCTTCCGGATCGGACTTGTAGTTGAGGTTCAGGGATACGCCGGTTCTGCGAATCACAGCGCCCACCATGTGCTGAAATTCGTTGCTGTTGATGGGGCTGTACTGGCGCATATCCCTGAGCCAGTCAATGGAAGCGAATACACGGAATTGGCTGCCATCCTTCGGACGAGTGGCAGAAATCAACTCATATTCTTCGTTAGCGTAAATGTGGTTCGCATCTTCGCAGAGTGCGGTCACACCCTCCGGCAAATCCAGATGGTAGAGGCCGTTATACTCCTTCGGCTCTACGATTTTCAGCTTTCCGCTGTGCCACATACCGTCCTTGGGATCGTAGTTGAAACTCAAATCACCTTCCACGTAGATTTCAGCGGAAGATGGCTCATAATCCAGCAGATCACCGTGCTGGCAGTACTGGTACAGGGTTTCCGCCAGAGGGTCATGATTCAAGGAAGAAAGATCGTTGCTTTCGATGCCATAGTCATACATCAGTTTCCAGACAGCGTTGCTGGTGGAATCATAGGCCTGAGAATGGGTGACAAAGTAGGATTTGAAGTAGAGCTGTGCAAATGTCATCAGAACATCCTCTTTTGTCACATCAGAACCCATGTAAGTCATGGAGAATGCAGCCTTGTAAAAGGGCATTGAGGTGATGTCGTTGTAGCTCAGTCCGTGTTCTGTTTTCTGGTCGGGATACAGCATACGGACGGTGCCGACGAAGTCTTGCAGTTCAGCATAGTGCTTGGGATTGCTCAGATCATTCAAGGTGAATTTGTGGTGTGCCAACTGGGGAAAATCCCGTTCCAGCTGCGGCGGAAGAATCAACATGTTGTTGAATTCTCGTTCCGTAGGGGTATGCAGTTCACCCTCGGGAACAAGCTTGTACAGACGTTCGCTGTTGTAGGGATAGCCTGCAAACAGGATCTTTCTCAGCTTTGCGATGCACTCGTCATACTGTGCCTGAGATTCGAAATGGTCCGGCGTCAGGTAACCTTCCGTGTAGTTTGGAATATTGGGATGATCGCCGGTGGAATGAGGCCAAGCCAGATTGTTGTTCATGCAGTAAAGAATGATAGGCTCGGTGGGATAGTCCGGATCTGCAATGTAGTGCAGGCCGTTTTGGAAGGAGATCGGAAGTCCGTCCTGTGTCTGCAATTCGCCGGACAGAGGGTCAGACACAGCGTCATCAAGAGTGGTGTCCTGTTCCGGTGCGCTGCTTTCCGGTACCTCGGATTCCGGCGCAGATCCGTTGTCCGGTAAAACAGAATCGGGATCTGTCTGCTGAGGGTCTTCTGGGTTCACGGCAGGCGTTTCCGGTATCGGCGTTTGCTCCTTCGTTGGCGGAATGCTTTTCACCGTCCGCTGGGCAGTGAAGCGTTCAGCCGGTTCGCCCTCGGAGTCAGCCTGATACTCCACCTGATAGCTGGTTCCGGCGGGCCCCATCGTCAGAATAGCGTCAGTGACCGGAATCGGTTCGTCCTCCGATGTGACTTGGCTGACGGTGACGGTCATGGGCTGACCATCGGCATCAACGGCAGAAACACCGGAGAGCAGATCGAATGGTTGGCCTTCTTCTGCCTGTGCATCTGCCACACCGGAAAACACAGGGGTATCTGCGTGTGCCGAAAGTGGGGATACCCAAGAAAGGAAAAGTGCTGCGACAAGGAGGAGCGGGACAATCGTTTTTCGAAGATGCTTCTTTGATGTGGTCTGTTCCATAGTCTAAAAATCCTTTCAAGAAATCAAAAACACCATATACCATCACTTTGGCACACAGTGTATTCTATGGGAAATCAGATTGCTTCGTTACCACAGGGCAAGACAAATAGAGGTCTTAAATAAAAATGATAACTGTTATTGTTCTATATTACGTTTTCCATGGTGTAAGTCAATTGTAGGGTTGAACAAAGAAAAAATGCTTGGTTTCGCGAAAAAACACCCTGATAAAGGAACAAAATTGGGCAGAGGGAAGTAGATTCCAGTAAAAGGGAAAAAGATTTTAATTGCTAAAAAATTGACATATTGTTTCAATATAATAAATAAAAAGTTTTGCTTTTTGAATTGTTCATTTTGTTTTATAAAGATGTGGCACAGGGGAGTTGTCAAATTTCTTTGCATAATCATTCGAAGTGGAAATAAACTGCTTTAATCTGGAAATTAAGCGGATTCAGATTGACTCCGGAGGATCGGTTTGGCCTGAAAATTGGGAAGATGTTGCATTTGTCAAAATCACGAAAACGAGGTAAAAATTTCTTTGCTAAGTAAGAGGCAATGACGGGATAAAAAGGGGGAATTAGGTATGATGCAAAGGCGTGAAGCGTTGCTATTCCGAAAGAGAAAAGGATTGAAAAATATCATAGCTTAATATCATGGTTGGGGAAGATGCCTAGAAAAAGCAGTGCAGGGGGAAATAGATTTTGATGTGCGACAGAAAATAGTTGACATTCAGCCCTTTCTATGCTTGAATTACGAAAAGTGTTCGTAAAGACTGTGAAGGAAAATTCGCTTTTACGATTACGATGCAGAGAGTCGGCGGTTGGTGTGAGCCGATGCGTAAGGAAGAGCGATCTGATTCCTGAGTTGGCTCTGTCAACGCCAGATGGTCAGTAATGGAGCCCGGAAGCTACCGTTAAAAGGCAGGACTTTGCTGGAAGTCCGGAAGTGATTTCTCCGCAGGGGGAATAATCAGGGTGGTACCGCGGATTTGTTTGATTCGTCCCTGAGGTCATGCAGTGACCTCAGGGACTTTTTGCATAGTTTGAGCTGTAAGGAGTGTTTGCTGTGAAGGAGATCAGAATCAGTGATGTGACGATGAAGCAGTCTGCGCAGAGTGTTTCGCTGTCCTTTCGAGAGAAAATCGAACTTGCCAAGCTGTTGGATAAATTGGGTGTTTCCGTTATTGAACTGGAAGGCATCAGCAATCCTCGCCCAGATGCACTCCGGATTAAATCCATTGCCGCCGCAGTCCGTGACAGTGTGGTAGCGGTACCGGTTCCGCTGAACAGGGAAGGAGTGGCTGTGGTTTGGAATGCCCTCCGTCAGGCACGCCACCCTCGTTTGCAGATATCTGCGGCAGTCAGCTCCGTGCAGATGGAGTACCTGCACCATAAAAAGCCGGAGGCTATGCTCCAGGCGATTGGTGATACGGTTCGGGCCTGCAAAGAGGTGTGCCCGGAGGTGGAGTTTATCGCGGACGATGCCACACGCAGTGACGCCGCTTTTTTGGCGGATGCAGTGAACACTGCGGTAGAAGCAGGTGCATCCATCGTGACGGTCTGTGATGCGGCAGGCGATCTGCTGCCCAGCGAATTTTCTGCCTTTGTAGAACAGCTTTGCAGAGAAGTGCCGGCCTTGGCACAGGTTTCCCTCGGCGTGTCCTGTTCCGATGCCCTTTCCATGGCAGACGGCTGTTCCATCGGAGCGCTGTCCGGAGCGGTGGAAGAGGTCAAAGCCGCCGCCTATCCGGTGGATCGGGCATCACTTGCAAACATTTCCCGTATCATTCATGTCCGTGGCGATAGCTTCGGTGCTACCTGCTCTGTTCGTGTGACCCAGTTGAGCCGTATCATCGACCAGATCAGCCGGATGTGCCAGCCAGGGCGGAGTAAGACTTCTCCCTTTGATTCCGGTGTGCGTTCTGAGGGGAACGGCGTTTACTTGACCTCTCACGACGATATGGAAGCTGTGCTGCGTGTGGTGGAGCGGCTGGGATATGACCTATCAGAAGAGGATGGCCGTCGGGTGTATGAGGCGTTTCAGACGATTGCATCCAGAAAAGATCAGGTCAGTTCCCGTGAATTGGATGCCATTGTGGCCTCTGCGGCAATGCAGGTTCCCGCCTTCTACCAGTTGGAGGTCTATGCCATTCAGGCCAGCAATACCGTTTCCGCAACGGCTCATTTGCGTCTGCGCCGGGGTGAGGAGCTGCTGGAAGGCGTCTGCATTGGTGACGGCCCGATTGATGCGGCATTTTTGGCCATCGAGCAGACCACAGGCTGTCACTATGAACTGGATGATTTCCAGATTCAGGCCGTCACAGAGGGTCGTGAAGCCATGGGTCAGACGGTGGTAAAGCTGCGTTCTGGCGGCAAAGTGTATTCCGGACGGGGCATTTCCACCGATATTGTTGGCGCCGGTATTCAGGCATACCTGAGCGCATTGAATAAAATCGTCTATGAGGAGGGAGAGGTATGAAGCTTTCCTTTTCGACCCGGGGCTGGACAGAGCTTACTTGGGAGGAAATGACTGAAACTGCTTTGGAGATGTGGTTCTCCGGTGTAGAGGTCTATAACCTGCAAACGTCCCCGATGCTGCAGGATAAATCCGGCCCCTTTCATCAATATCAGATTGCCGCAACCGTGCGGCAGCTGCGGGAAAACAAGCTGTCCATCCCGTGCTTGGATACCTCCTGTGACCTTTCTGAAGATGACAGCTGTGTGACAGCTCTGCTTGGTCTGCTGGAAATTGCCCATCAGGCAAAAGTCCCCTATGTGGTGGCCTGTGCACTGGGAGAGAATGAAGCGCAGGTGCAAGCCAATTTGGAACAGCTGCTGCCCAAGGCAGAAACGCTGGATGTGGCCTTGTTGGTGAAAACCAGCGGTATCTATGCCGACACCGAACGGCTTCGCCGGATGCTGGAGCATTTCGCCAGCGATCAGCTGGCGGCGCTGTGGGATGTCCACCACACCTATCGGGATTTTGGAGAATCTGGAGATACCACGATCCGCAATCTGGGCAACTACATTCGCCATGTGCATCTGCGTGACTCGGATGACGAGGGCGTGTATAACCTGATCGGCGAAGGAACGATGCCCATTGACGATGTGATGCGGGCGCTGTCCTCGGTCAATTACGATGGATTCCTTTCTCTGGAGTGGAAGCCGGAGTGGATGGAGGAACTGCAAGACCCGCAGGTGATTTTTCCGTATTTTGTGAACTACATGAATCGGTTTGAAAATCCTCGGGGAATGAAAAAGACCCTCTATTTCAACCATGACGGCACCGGACAGTATGTCTGGAAGAAGGATGAACTCATCAACCTGACGTTTGCACAGGTTCTGGATCGGATGGTGGAAGAATTTCCGGATCAGTACGCATTCAAGTACACCACACTGGACTATACCAGAACCTATCAGCAGTTCCGTGAGGATGTGGATCAGTTTGCTCGGGCACTGGTGTCTATGGGCGTGAAGGCGGGCAGCAAGGTTGCAGTCTGGGCGACCAATGTGCCTGCATGGTATATCAGTTTCTGGGCCGTGACGAAGATCGGCGCTGTGCTTGTTTCAGTGAATACTGCCTACAAAATCCACGAGGCAGAGTATCTGCTGCGGCAGTCCGATACCCACACCTTGGTGATGGTGGAGTCCTGTCTGGATTCCGATTATAAGGGCATCATCAATGAGCTGTGTCCGGAAATCGCCGCCTCCAAGCCGGGAGAGCCGCTCCATTGCAGACGGCTTCCGTTCCTGCGCAATGTGATTACCGTGGGCTTCAAGCAGAAGGGATGTCTTACGTTTGAAGAGGCCATGGACAGAGGAGATTTGGTCAGCGAAGAAAAACTGGCCCGTATGGCGGCAGCGGTTCGGCCTAATGATGTGTGTAATATGCAGTACACCTCCGGTACAACTGGCTTTCCCAAAGGGGTCATGCTGACCCATTACAATGTGGTCAATAACGGCAAGTGCATCGGAGATCGGTTGGGACTTTCCACGGCAGACCGTATGATGATTCAGGTCCCTATGTTCCACTGCTTTGGCATGGTGCTTTCTATGACGGCCTCTATGACCCATGGCACTACCGTCAGTCCGCTGCCTTATTTTTCGGCGAAAGCCTCCCTTGTCTGTATCAATCAGGAAAAAATCACCTGCTTCAACGGCGTTCCCACCATGTTTATCGCCATGTTCAATCATCCGGATTACAGAAAGACCGACTTCTCCCATATGCGTACCGGCATTATGGCAGGCTCCGGCTGCCCTGCGGAACTGATGCGTCGGGCGGCTCAGCCGGATGAGATGAATATGCGGGGCATTGTCAGTGTATACGGTCAGACGGAATCTGCGCCCGGCTCCACTATGTCTGCATGGACGGACTCGCTGGAGGTGCGGACGGATACCGTGGGCTATGCCTTCCCTCATGTCCAGTGCAAGATCGTAGATCCGGACACCGGAGAAGAACTGGGTGCAGGCATGAACGGCGAGTTCTGTTCCAGAGGATATAACACCATGAAGGGCTATTATAAGATGCCGGATGCCACCAAGGAAACCATTGACGGGGAAGGCTGGCTCCATTCCGGCGATCTGGCCTGTCGGGACAGCGAAGGGAACTACCGCATCACCGGACGATTGAAGGACATGATTATCCGAGGAGGTGAGAATATCTATCCGAAGGAAATCGAAGAGTTTATCTATACCCATCCGGCGGTCAAGGATGTGCAGGTGATCGGCGTGCCGGATCAGAGATACGGCGAGGAAATTTTGGCCAGTATCATCCTCAAGGAACCGGGTTCTGTGACAGAGCAGGAGATGACTGATTATATCAAGGCCAGCATGGCACGGCATAAGGTGCCCCGCTACATCGAATTTACCGATGCTTTCCCCATGAATGCGGCGGGCAAGGTGTTGAAATACAAGATGCGGGAGCAGGCTGTGGAGCGGCTGGGACTGTCGGCGGAGAAGAAAGACGGAGAAAGCTGATAGTACCTGTTGAGGACCAGACTTCAAACGGAATGGAATCCGAAAAAAGACGGGCGAACTCAGATGAGTTCGCCCGTCTTTCCTTTTACGTGGGGATGAATGGTTTATTTTTTCAAGTAGCAGCGCCACATGATGAAGCTCAGGGCCATGCTGCCCAGCATATTTCCGATGGTGACCGGAAGCAGGTTTCCAACAAAGAAGTTGGACCAAGTGAGAGCGGAGAGGTTCAATCCGCTCTCAGCAGCCAGTGCGGCATAAGCGGGAACCATTTTTGCGAAAAGGCCGGCCGGAATGTAGAACATGTTGGCAACACAGTGTTCAAAGCCGCAAAGCACGAAGTAGCAGACCGGCAGGAAGGGAGCAAGGATTCTGCCCACGGTGTCTTTTGCGGAAAATGCCATCAAAACACCCAGACACACGAGGAAGTTGCAGAGGAAACCGGAAACCACGGCATTGACAAAGGGGAGGGAACATTTGTTTGCGGCCACAGTCATGGTGTAGAGAGCAAGCTGTCCGCCGGAGTAGTTCATCTGACCGAAGAAACCGCAGAGTGCGGCGATGATGACAGAGCCGACCATGTTGGAAAAGTAGACAATTCCCCAGTTGCGAAGTACCTTGGTCACGGTGCAGCGATGATCCCATGCGGGAATCACCATCAGGCAGTTTCCGGTGAACAGCTCAGCGCCGGTGGCAATGACCATAGCCAGTCCGAAGGGGAAGAGCAGAGCGCAGATCATTCGGGCGGTCCAGGTTTCTTCAATGCCGTAAACAGCAGTGTTGGTGGCGGCAGAGCCAAAGGCAATCAAACAACCGGCCAAGATGCCCAGTAATACGAGTTTGAAGGTTGGTGCATCGCCTTTCTGTTTGCCGGCTTCGGCATAGGCCTCGATAATTTCTGTGGGGGTACGACTGATGGACATGGTAGAGATCCCTTTCTGATCACAGTGCGTTTTAGACCCTGTGATATTTTTTATAGAGGCAGTTGACCGCTGTAATACGGGTGCCGGTCAAACAGCCGCTCCTATCATAGCATAGATTTGGGAGTATGTGTCTAATTTGGAAAGAGAATCGTTTCAAAATGTAAAATTTTCTGATCAAAAAGAAGCCCTCCGGCCAGTGGGAACTGGTTAGAGGGCGTTTTATGGGACAGTTGCCATGATAAACTAGAGCTACAAAGAGAAAAGGAGGAACTCAATAGGAATATGGAAGAGAACAAGACTTGCGGTACCAGCATGGAAGAAAAAGCAACGCTGATGATTGCTCATCAGACCGAGGCGGCAATCCAGCTGGCACATCAGAAAAAAGAACCGATTCGTCCGTCTGTTGTGGAGGTGTATTTTCCGGAGCGTGGGATGACCTTGCCCTATTACAATGATTCCTTTCCTCTGCATGTAGGCGATGGGGTCTATGTGGAAGGCAAGCTGGAAGGAATGCTGGGTAAAGTTAAGAAGGTCAACTATAACTTCAAAATTGATCTGGATGTGTACCGTCGGGTCATTATGAAAGTGGACACAGAAGTCCATGGAACCTTCTATTATGCCCACAACCACTATTTCACTGTGGAGCCTCAGGCCATCCCAGTGGAAAAGGTGCGTTCGTGGCTGATTGCACCAAAGAAAAGCGAGAAGGGAATCGTATCCGGTTGGGATGACAGCAGCTTTCCGCTGAATGACCTCAATCAGATGGAAGTGACTCCGGCCATTGGGCTGCGAGGAATGGAGTACTATCTCCACCAGAATGTGGTCTATCTGGCATTGGATGGAACAAAGGGCTATGCGATTGTGGAAGGAAACAGCGACAATCCCTATGAAGTGGAATTTCACTATGAAGAAGGCAGCATCAGCCGTCTGACCTGTAATTGCTTTTGCATGGACAAGTGCAAGCATATGGTAGCAGTCATGATGCTGCTTCGGGAATTGCTGGAAGTGGTGCAGGCGGTGTGTGGAACTGCATTTGCAGAGAGCGGCTATTTTGCAGCCATCTCCAAGCCGATTTTGATGGACTGTGCCGACTTGGAGCATCGGCCTTCCTTCGTGCTGTGATTACCGTTCCTTTGCAGCTTGTTCCATCAGACTGCGGATGAGGGCTTCATCTGCGTGATGGTAGAGTTTGCCGTCCCATTTCAGATTAGGCCCTTTTCCGCACAACCGCATGCAGCCCACCTCTTTGACGGACACGCTGTCGGGAGATGTGCCGTAAGTGCGCTCTACAAAAGCGGCAAGTCTGGCAGATTTGGAACAGTTGGGGCCGCCGCACAGTTCCAAGCAGTGAGTGCCAGAAAGCCGCAGTCGAGGGATACGGTGGATGATGGCTCGGATGAACGTTTCTTTGATCTCGTAGGCTTCGGCTATCTGGGGCAAAACCCAGAGGGGGATGCTGCCCTGCTGCTCGTGCTGAATCTCTTGGAGCAGTTGAATCAAAGCGGTTTGATTTTGAGGTGCGCCCTGCGTTTTGTAATAGGAAAGGGCTTCTTCCAGTGACCAAGACATAGCTGGACCTCCTGTGAATGGTATTTGTGTATGATAACAGTTTACCCGATTTTTGTCCAGATACGTTTGCAATCAAAGCGGCTTTGTGCCATAATACACGAATGTGGAAAAATGACCGCAGGGAGGAGGAACCGGAATGGAACAGGAAGAACGACTGCAGCAAATGACGATGCCGCTGTTGAAGTGGTATCAGGAGAATGCACGGGTTTTGCCGTGGCGCAGTGAGCCGACGCCCTATCGTGTCTGGGTATCGGAGATCATGCTGCAGCAGACCCGAGTGGCTGCGGTGATCGGCTACTTTGAGCGCTTTATGGCAGCACTCCCTGAGGTTGCAGATTTAGCTCAGGTGCCGGAGGACGAGTTGATGAAGCTGTGGCAGGGACTTGGTTACTATAACCGAGCCCGCAATCTGCAAAAAGCCGCTCGGCAGATCATGGAGGAACATGGGGGACAGTTTCCTCAGACTTATGAGGAAATTCACGCCCTTGCCGGAATTGGTGACTATACCGCCGGCGCTGTGTCCTCCATTGCCTTTGGAATCCCTGTCCCTGCGGTGGATGGCAATGTACTTCGGGTCATCTCTCGTATTTTAGGTGATGAGCGGGATATCTCTCTCCAAAGCACTAAGGATGCAGTGCGGGAACAGCTGCTTGAGGTCATCCCCAAGGAGTTTCCCGGCAACTTCAATCAGGCGCTGATGGAACTGGGTGCGACCGTGTGTTTGCCCAATGGAGCGCCCTTGTGCGATGGTTGTCCGGTGCGGGATTACTGTGTTGCCCGTGCGGAAGAACGCACGGATGAACTGCCCAGAAAAGCACC
>SAMEA104404100__coassemble_1434_pt1 | contig 21574 bp, 26 predicted proteins | sample SAMEA104404100__metabat2_low_PE_082 | metagenome-assembled genome bin SAMEA104404100 (sample SAMEA104404100) | Balaenoptera acutorostrata
CTGTGCGTGAACTCCCAAAGCAGGCGCGCTACCAACTGCGCTACACCCCGATATTCAATTTTTGCGGTGGTTTGAACATGCTCCCAAAGCAGGCGCGCTACCAACTGCGCTACACCCGGTTATTACATTTGCTGATTTTTGGTTAAATTAGAACTACCATGGTATTATACATGAATGAGATGCGATTTTCAAGGGAAACTTGCGATTCATCCTAGAGTATGGTATCATAAGATACTAAATTTAGACAGGGAGGCAACCCTGATGAGAATGCGTAAAAAGAAAAATTTGGAGCCCCGTATGGAGGTTTGCGCTCAGTGGCAGGAGAAGTATCCTACCGAATGGAAGGGGCGCTGGCAGGAGAAGCTGCCGGAGGCCAAGGAAGTTCGTTTGGAGATTGGCTGCGGCAAGGGCCGCTTTACGGTGGAAACCGCGCGCCGTGAGCCGGATGTGCTGTTCCTTGCAGTGGAGCGCATCCCGGATGCTCTGGTGACCGCCATGGAGCGAGCCAAGGATCTGAATCTGCACAATGTGGTGTTTATCTGTGACGATGCCGCACTGCTCAGCGACTGGTTCGCACCGGATGAGATTCACCGGATGTACATCAACTTCTGTGATCCCTGGCCCAGCAAGAAGCACGCCAAGCGCAGACTGACCCACGAGGGCTTCCTGAAGTCCTACCGTGAGATTCTGGCAGACAAGGGCGAGATTCACTTCAAGACGGACAATAAGCCCCTCTTTGAGTTCTCTCTGACCCAGTTCCCCAGAGCCGGCTACGAGCTGAGCGAGGTGACCTATGACCTCCACGCGGACGACCCGGATGTAGTCATGACGGACTTCGAGGCTGTGTTCCATGAGCAGGGCGTCAAGATCAACCGCTGCGTAGGTACGCTGACTGCACTGCCTGAGGAAGCAGGGGAGGAGCCGAAACTGAGCCTGATGGACTACTGGAACGAGGGTGACCCCATTCCCAGAGGCCTGGATAAGTTCGTCCGAGAGCGTGAAATCATGCGGGCCGCAGAAGAGCGCAAGCGCCAGCAGAAAAGCGAATAAATGCAAAAAAAACCGCTGATTCATTGAATCAGCGGTTTTGTTCATTCTTATGTTAGAAGAATTAGGCCAGCTTGCTCTTAGCCAGCTCGGTCAGCTGGGTGAAAGCAGCCTTGTCGTTGACAGCCAGCTCAGCCAGCATCTTGCGGTCGATCTGGACCTCAGCCAGCTTCAGACCGTGCATGAAGGTGGAGTAGTTCATGCCGTTCATCTTGCAAGCGGCGCTGATACGGGTGATCCACAGCTGACGGAAGTCACGCTTCTTCATGCGGCGGCCAGCGTAAGCATAAGCACCGGACTTCATGACAGCCTGCTTGGCCATCTTGAAGTGCTTGGACTTGTTGCCCCAGTAGCCCTTGGCCAGCTTCAGGACTTTATTTCTTCTCTTGCGCGTCATCATTGCGCGTTTAACTCTTGCCATTTCAAATGCCTCCTATCGTAAGGGTGAAGTATCTTATTTGTAAGGGATCATCTTGCGGATGGTGGCCTCGTTGGTCGCATCTGCATAGGCACCCATTCGGAGGCCTCTCTTGCGCTTAGTGGTCTTCTTGGTCAGGATGTGGCTGGTGAAAGCGTGAGCGCGCTTCACATGACCGTTCTTGGTGACCTTAAATCTTTTCTTAGCACCGCTATGGGTCTTAGTTTTCAGCTTGGGCATAGTAGGTTCTCCTTTCGTCCGGTTCTGGGAACCGGTCTGACTTACGGATTTTCTTCGGCAGCTTTTGCTGCGGCTTCAGCAGCTTCCCGCTCTTTGGCGGCCTTCTGCAGTTCCTTGGCAGTCTTAGGAGCCAGGAACATAGACATGTGGCGGCCCTCCAGCTTGGGGGACTTATCCATATTGGCGATATCAGCGCACTGCTCGGCAAAATCCTTCAGCAGGTCGAGACCGATCTCGGTATGAGCCATCTCACGGCCGCGGAAGCGAACAGTGACCTTCACGCGGTTACCGCTGGCCAGGAACTTCTGGGCAGAACGGAGCTTGGTGTTAAAGTCACCCACATCGATACCGGGGGACATGCGGACCTCTTTGATCTCCACCACGTGCTGATTCTTCTTGGCTTCCTTCTCGCGCTTCGCCTGCTCAAAACGGAACTTGCCGTAATCCATGATCTTGCACACGGGAGGCACGGACTTGGGAGAAATTTTAACCAAATCCAGACCGGCGTCTGTGGCCATCTGGTTGGCCTGATCAGCGGACATGATGCCCAGCTGTTCGCCTTCGGCACCAATCAGGCGGATCTCTTTATCGCGGATTTCCTCATTGATCTGATGATCTTGCGTCTTCGTGCTAATACCGATACACCTCCATAAAGATAAACAAAAAGCGGATACCGAAACGGCATCCGCACAACACGAATCCTCCACGCCGAAATCGATGTGGAAGAGGGAACTCGTCATTGTTAACCCTTTTGCACTCGTTGGGCTGAGGGTGAGGATGGGATACCATTCCTGCTTTCTTTTGCTATGCCATTATAGCAGGGAGCAAAGTGGATGTCAAGCATAAAATTGAGTTTTTTGTGAAAAATAGTGCTATAAATAACTGACTTTCTTGACCAGGTGAATTTCATAGAAAACGGTGGAAAAGTCGGCTTGATACGATCAAATTGATCATTTGCACCATGCTTACAAAAAACAATGGGATCGCATTTCTGCGATCCCATTGTACAGTAGATGAATTAGAGGGACTTCACCACGTCCATGGTGTCCATAGCGATCATCAGTTCCTCGTTGGTGGGGATGACCATAGCGATGACCTTGGAGTCGTCGGTGGAGATGATCTGCTCCTTACCGCGGACATTGTTCTTCTCGGGGTCAACCTTAACGCCCAGGAATTCCAGACCCTTCAGGCAGTTTGCACGGGTCTCAGGGCCGTTTTCGCCAACACCGGCGGTAAAGACGATGACATCCACGCCGCCCATAGCAGCAGCGTAGGCGCCGATCAGCTTGCGGACGTCGTACTCAAAGACTTCCAGAGCCAGAGCGCAGCGCTCGTTGCCGTTCTTGGCGCCCTCTTCCAGATCACGGAAGTCAGAGGAAACACCGGACAGACCCAGCATACCGGATCTCTTGTTCAGGCCGGTAACCGCTTCTTCGATGGTCATGTTGTACTTCTTCATGATGAACTCCAGAACACCGCAGTCCATATCGCCAGAGCGAGTGCCCATAGGCAGGCCAGCCAGAGGAGTCAGGCCCATGGAGGTGTCGATGGACTTGCCGCAGTCCACAGCAGCCAGAGAGGAGCCGTTGCCCAGATGGCAGGACACGATCTTCAGGTCGTCACGGCCCAGAATCTCAGCGCAGCGCTTGGTCACATAGCGGTGAGAGGTGCCGTGAGCACCGTAGCGGCGGAGACCGTCGTTCTCATAGTACTTGTAGGGGATAGCATACATGAAGGCCTTGGGGGGCATGGTCTGATGGAAGGCAGTGTCGAAAATGCCGACCTGAGGAACCTTGTCACCCAGCACAGCGGCGCAGGCCTTGATGCCAATGATGTTGGCGGGGTTGTGGAGAGGGGCCAGAGGAATGCACTCCTCGACGGTAGCCAGAACCTCGTCCGTCAGCAGGACGGGAGCAGAGAACTTCTCGCCGCCGTGCAGGACACGGTGACCGACAGCGTCGATCTCATCCATGGAAGCAATCACGCCATTGACGGGATCAATCAGGGCATTCAGAGTGGCCTGAATGGCCTCGGAATGGGTGGGCATGGGGATGTCGATGGCCTTCACGCCCTCTTTGCCCTCAACCATGGGCTTGTAGGTAAACTTGCCGTCCAGACCGATACGCTCGCACAGACCCTTAGCCAGCAGATCGCCGGTCTCGGGGTTGAGCAGCTGATACTTCAGAGAGGAACTGCCTGCATTGATAACCAGTACATTCATTGGAATCCAATCTCCTTTAATAAATTCTGATTTTGCTTGCGCAAAACCGTATGGACAGGTAAAATGAAACAAACGAACGATATATTACCTCAATCTATTTCATTCTACCATACTTTACAGAAATAACAATTCCTTTTGCCAATCTTTTCTGAAATTCCTTCCGGAGGTGGAGAAATGAAGGTTCTCGGTGTGGTGGCGGAGTACGATCCGTTCCATTTGGGACATCAGACGATGTTGAAAGAAGCAAAACAGACAGCCGGAACGGATGCCGCCGTGGTAGTCGCCATGTCGGGCAGCTTTACCCAGCGGGGCGGTGCGGCGATTTGTCCGCCGGCGGCCCGCGCAGAGATGGCGCTCCGAGGCGGTGCGGACTTGGTGTTGGAAATTCCCGTGCAGTTTTCCACTGCCGCGGCAGAAACCTTTGCCCGGGGCGGAGTGGGCGTGCTGACGGCCACCGGCATTGTGGATACCCTCTGCTTTGGCAGTGAAAGCGGCGACCTGAACCAGATGCGCCGCATGGCGGAAGTCATCGACACGCCGGAGTTTCGCACCGCCTTGCGGGGCGAACTTGCCAAAGGTCTGCCCTTTGCGGCGGCCCGCCAGAAGGCACTGGAAGAGGTGCTGCAAGGTGAAATCCAGCTGACCGGCGGAGCCAATGACCTGCTGGGCACAGAGTACCTTCGCTGCCTGCCGGAGTGTATTGATGTGCTGCCCATTCAGAGAAGGGATGACGGCCACGGCGGCGCTCAGTCTGCCACCCGAGTGCGTCAGCTGCTCAGACAGGGAGATTGGGACGGCGCAGCCCAGCTGCTGCCGGAAACTACCGTGGAGATTCTCCGTCGGGAGCAGGCCAAGGGCTGCTGCCCTGGTGACCTTGCTTGGGCAGAGCGAGCTATCTTTTATCGTCTGCGGCAGATGTCAGCAGAGGAAATTTCCGCCATTCCGGACTGCAAAGAGGGGTTGGAAAACCGGATTTTGCAGGCGGCAGCAGAAAGCGGCACTCTGGCTGATTTTTACGATGCCATCAAGAGCAAGCGCTATGCTCACGCCCGCATCCGCCGCATCGTCCTGCGTGCCTTTTTGGGTATTTACACCTTGCCAGAACAGCCGGCCTATCTGGGTGTGCTGGGCGCCAATGAGAAGGGACTTGCCCTGCTGCGGCAGATGAAAAAGACTGCCCGTGTGCCGGTAGTGACCAAGCCTGCCCACGGGAAAAAGCTTACAGGGGAAGCCTTGGAGCAGTACCTCTGTTCCAGAGCGGCGGATGACCTGTGGGGGCTTTGCGTGGAGCAGATCCGTCCGGCAGGGGAGTGCTGGCAGAATACTCCGGTGCTGCTGCGCTGATTCGGAGGAAATCGGGGGGCTTGTCCCATAGTGGGAAACGGTTTATACTGATAGCGTCGGAAACGAAAGAACAGTCGGGTGAAACCTGACGGAAAACGGACCGATGTCCGTGAAAGGAGACGGAAATCCGATGAAAGACTTTACTTATTACACCCCCACGAAGGTCGTGTTCGGTGTGGGTACCGAGGCTCGTGTGGGCGAGCTGGTTCAGGAACAGCACTGCAAAAAAGTGCTGATTCACTACGGCAGCGGCAGCGTCAAGCGCACCGGCCTGCTGGATCGCATCAAGGCATCTCTGGATGCGGTCGGTGTGGACTATGTGGAACTGGGCGGCGTGGTGCCGAACCCTCATCTGGATAAGGCCCGTGAGGGCATCGCCCTGTGCAAGCAGGAGGGCGTGGACTTCCTGTTGGCTGTGGGCGGCGGCAGTGTCATTGACTCCGCCAAGTGCATCGGCTACGGTGCAGCCAACGAGGGCGATGTGTGGGATTTCTATTTGGGCAAGCGCACCCCCGAAGCCTGCCTGCCCATCGGTGCCGTGCTGACCATCGCTGCCGCAGGCAGTGAGATGAGCAACTCCTCTGTGATGACCAATACCGATGGCGGATGGAAGCGGGATTGCAGCACGGATATGAGCCGGCCCAAGTTCGCCATCATGGATCCGGAGCTGACCATGACCCTTCCGGCCTATCAGACCGCCTGTGGCTGCGTGGATATTATGATGCACACCATGGAGCGCTATTTTAACTCCGTGCCGGAAAATATGGATCTGACCGACGGCATTGCCGAAGCGCTGATGCGTACGGTGATGGACAACGCCCGTATTCTGGACGCCGATCCCAATAATCTGAAGGCCCGCAGCGAGATCATGTGGGCAGGCAGCCTTGCTCAGAATGATCTGACCGGCTGCGGCGGTGAGGGTGACTGGTGTACCCACCGTCTGGAACATGAGATGGGCGGTATGTTCGATGTGACCCACGGAGCCGGCCTCGCTGCCATCTGGGCCAGCTGGGCTCGCCATGTCTGGACCGGTGCGCCCAAGCGCTTTGTCCAGTTTGCCACCCGTGTCATGGGCGTGGAACCGGGCGAAACCGATGCAGAAACCGTGGAGCTGGGCATTCAGGCGGTGGAGCAGTTCTACCGTGATATCCATATGCCCACCTCTATGAAGGAACTGGGCATTGCACCCACCACAGAACAGATTCACACCATGGCAGAAAAGTGCATCCCCGGCGGCAGTGTGAAGTCACTGACGCTGGAGGACCGCATCGCCATTTATACGGCAGCACTCTGAAAGAAATAAAGCGAATGGGACATGCTCCGTTCGCCAATAGAGAAAGAAAAACCGCTCAGATCGTTTGACCTGAGCGGTTTTTTCATCACTGGATGTGAATATGATTGTTGATGTGGTCGATGCAGTAGCAGTAGTAGCCGTTGCACTTGGAGCAGTAACGGAATTCCAGATCGGGGTACTCCGTATCGGTGCGGCCACAGACGGCGCACTTGTGGATATAACCCTTGGTGTCCCGCTTCTGCTGGGTGGCACGCTTGAAGTCCATGGTCTGACGGCTGCGGCTTCTTCTGCTGCGGCGTACATAGTACATGAGGTCATCCCAGAAGAAGAGCAGGTAGTTCAGCATGCTGACCACCAGCAGGATGGCTGCGCCCCAACGGAGGGAGAAGATACTGGCGACCAGATTCAGCAGCAGGATGCCGCCGTCGATCCAGCCCAGCCACTTGGCCTTGACGGGCAGGATGAACCAGACCAGGAAGGTGAGGTTGGGGTAGAGGGTGGCGAACGCCAGGAACAGGGACAGGTTCACATAGTACATGCTGGCGTAGCCGGTGACCAGTCCGCAGATGATGCTGGCGACCAAACCTGTCAGGTAGTAGACGGTAAATTTACCGCTGCCCCATTCTCGTTCCAAGTTGCTGCCGATGAACCAGTAGAAGTACATCGACATGACGAACCAGAAGAAACTGGTGTTTTCAGGGACGATGACGAAGGTAAGAAGACGCCAGATCTGGCCATGCAGGATATAATTCCGGTTGAAGTAAAGCATGGGGGAGAGAGTGCCGTGGCTCACCATGTCCATCACATAGACGATGGAGGTGGCAATGACGATCACCGCCATCAGATTGTTCACACCGAACCGAGGGTGCTTGTAGCAGAACCGGTCGATGCGGTCACTTAAGGATTTCACTGGGAGAATACCTCCTCTATTTCACTTGATATGAGAACAATTTTACCCGCTTCTATAGGTAAAGTCCAGAACAGTTTGTAAACAATTCAGAAAAGAAAAGGAAAACAATGGTTTTCAAGGGGGTGCAATAAAATGCCGTGGACTTCTTCGACAACATTGGTTACAATGGGGGCAAATACAATAGAAATCGGGACCGATTTGGAAGATCAGAAAAGGTGGGATGACAGATGGATTGGCTGGCATATATGTTGACCAGAAAAGCAACGGATCAAGTTGCGAAAAAAGTCAGGCAGGACGGAATGGAGGAAGACAGCACCCGTGAGGTGCGGCCGGTGGCGCTCTATAGCCGGATTTTCTGGTTGACGGGAGCGTTTGGACTTCTCCTTGGCGGATTGGCGTGCTGGGCTGGTCAGCCCGGTGCCGGTCTGGTACTGTTCCTGCTGTTTGGTCTGCTGTCCGTGCCGGGACTGTGCTTGCAGTATAACTGCCGGCTCACCTACGATGAAGAGGGATTTGTCTGGCGTAATCTTTGCAGAATCAGCCGTTGGTATTCCTATGAAGAGGTGACTGGGGTATATAGTTCTCCTCTGCGGGTCGTAGTGGAACTGAACGGGAAAAAACGGCTGGATTTTGACGAGAGCTGGATCAATCGGCAAGACTTTGCCAGAGCTATCAAAAAACACCGCAGTCAGAAGCCTCCGAAACTGGCAGCGCCGGTACTGGGGATGACGAATGAAGAAATTGGCGCCTCCTATGAAACGGGGATACTGGCAAAGGCTCTGCTGGTCCAGAAAGGCGACCTGCCGAAATTTACCCGATTTAAGTGTGTCCATTACGGTATCTGCACCCTTTCTGTCCTGTGTACGGTCTTTGCGGCCTTTTGCGGTCCGGCCTTGGAAGGGGTTGACCCGATGGCAGGATTCCTGTTGCTTGCGTTGCCGGGATTGCTTTTGATGGTGGCAGCACTTGGCCTGTATGCGCGATATCCGCAATATTTTACTGCACGAGAGCAGCCGGCGACGGAAGTGATGCCATCCAAAGAAAAGAAAAAAGACACAAGCGTTGTACCATGGCTGTGGCAAGCTTGTTCAGTGTTTCCGGAGGAACCATTTACTTTATTGCGCAGGTCAGCGGAAAAAGCCAGTTTTGGCTGCTTTGGATTGCTGTGCTGGTGGCAGTGGTGGCGCTTTTTGGCCTTTTGAGCCTGTTTCGCCGGTATTCATGGGAGTACCGTAACTTTGGCGTGGGGTATGTGAGCTTTGCCTTTTGGCAGGTGATGTTCTGTGTGTCTATTTTCTTTGCTGTGGGAGGATTGCTGATGTTCTGACGATGCAGCAGATAGGTCACAACTGAGCGGTTCAAATGAAAAACCCAGCAGACAGAAAATTTCTGTCTGCTGGGTTATTTTGTTCGTTAAAACTCCTGCCCACAGGGCAAGGGAGTGCATGATTATCTGGCGTACTCGAACTGAATCTCGTACATGCTGACGATATCGCCGTCCTGAATACCCATGGCCTCCATGCGGTCAAACAGGCCGGAATTACGCAGCTGCAGGTCGAACCAGTTGCGGGACTCCACATCCTTGAAGTTGGTGCTGATGAGCAGGCGCTGAATCCAGTCGCCCTCGACAAACCAGACGCCGTCTTCCACTTCGATGGTGACTTCGCCGGAGGTATCAATCTTGGGCTTCTTGGGCACATACTCAGGCTCAAACACCTTGACGGGAGGCAGAGCGGCAAGCTCTGCGGCAATGGCGTTGACCAGATCCTTGACGCCCATGTGGGCGGCGGCGGAGATCTCGAAGCAGGGATAACCCAACTCCTCCACGTGTGCCTTGAAGTCAGCCAGCAGCTGAGGATCATAGAGGATGTCCGTCTTGTTGGCGGCCACGATCATCTTACGGGATGCTAACTCGGGGGAGTAGTTCTTCAACTCCTCGTTGATGGCGTCGAAGTCGGCGATGGGATCACGGCCTTCGCTGCCGGACACGTCGACCAGATGAACCAGCAGACGGCAGCGGTCAATGTGGCGCAGGAAATCATAGCCCAGACCGGCGCCTTCGCTGGCACCTTCAATGATGCCGGGGATGTCAGCCATAACAAAGCTGACGCCCTCGTCCACATACACCACGCCCAGGTTAGGGAAGAGGGTGGTGAAGTGGTAGTTGGCGATCTTGGGCTGAGCCTTGGAAACCACGCTCAGCAGGGTGGACTTGCCCACGTTGGGGAAGCCGACCAGACCCACATCAGCCAGCAGCTTCAGTTCCAGCTTGACGTCCATGGTTTCGCCGCTGGTGCCGGCCTTGGCAAAGCGGGGAACCTGACGGGTGGGGGTGGCGAAGTGCTGGTTACCCCAGCCACCACGGCCGCCGCGAGCCAGAATAAAGGGCTTGGAATAGGACATATCGTGGATCACGTCGCCGGACTCTGCATCACGCACGATGGTGCCACGAGGCACACGGATCACCAGATCCTGACCGTCCTTGCCGCTTTTTTTGCAGCTGGAGCCGTCCACACCGTTGGGTGCAGTATATTTGCGTTTGTAGCGGAAGTCCATCAGCGTGGACATATTGTCGTCCACAACCAGAACAACATTACCGCCCCGACCGCCATCGCCGCCATCGGGACCGCCGGCGGCCACATACTTTTCACGATGGAACGCGACGGCGCCGTTGCCGCCGTTGCCGGCGCGAACGGTGATTCGAGCAGTATCGACAAAGGGAGCTGCCATATCATCTACCTCCTGCATGCAAAAATGAATTTCGAAAAAAACGCCCCGAACAGGTCGTTCGGGGCGTTGCAGTAATCAAAAAATTACTGAGCGATCTCCACGATGGAGACCTGCTTACGGTCCTTGCCCAGCCGCTCAAACTTGACGCGGCCGTCCTTCATGGCGAAGAGGGTATCGTCTTTGCCGATGCCCACATTGGTACCGGGATGGATCTTGGTGCCGCGCTGGCGGACCAGGATATTGCCGGCGAGGACGAACTGACCGTCACCGCGCTTCACGCCCAGACGCTGGGAGTTGGAGTCACGGCCATTCTTGGTGGAACCGACGCCCTTTTTATGAGCGAAAAACTGAATGGAAATCATCATAGGTCTTTACACCTCCATAACGGTAATATAATCGGGGTACTCGTCGTGCAGTTCGGAGAGGTACACCATCAAAGACGTCATCAACGTCTGACAGGTGTGCTCATCCTCCTCAGAGAGACCTCCGGGGAGATGGAGAGAGATACGGGCGTGTTCGGGATCGATCTTCACGCTGGCGGCCAAACCGAGAACGGTGTTGACGGCGCAGACGGTGAGGCCAATCACGCTGGAAATGCTGGCGCAGACGATGTCTTCGCCCTCTTCGGCATATCCACTGTGCCCCTCGCTTGTCAAACTGACAATGCGGCTGCCCTCCAAAGTAAATGCTACTGTGGTCATTGATTAGCCAACAACAATCTTGTTGATAGTGACCTTAGTGTAGGGCTGACGATGGCCCTGCTTCTTCTTGTAGCCGGTCTTGGGCTTGTACTTGAAGACGACGATCTTCTTGCCCTTACCGTTCTTCTCGACGGTAGCCTCCACCTTGGCGTTCTCCACAACGGGAGTGCCGAAAGTAGCCTTCTCATCGTCGATGACGGCCAGAACCTGATCGAAGGTCACGGCGTCGCCGGCCTCCACATTCAGCTTCTCGATGAAGAGGGTATCACCCTCAGCAACCTTGTACTGCTTACCACCGGTCATAATGATTGCGGTCATGCTTTTTGCACCTCTTTCCTTAAATACGGGCTCGCTGTTGCAGGCGGGCAGACAGACTGACCCCTTGTTACCTGTTCAAAGCGGCTTCAATATACTACCAAGAAACCCCCGGTTTGTCAATCAGTTTGGGCGAAAAAACGCAAAAAATCTTTGATTTTTTTTTAGAGCCCTTCGTGGAAAAACGACAAAAGTAGAAATTGACAATATCTGGAAAATAGCATACACTGAATCTGCAGCTCATCAACGAATGTATCTGAGGGCCATTTGGCTCCCGGGCCCATCTTTCATGGCCCACTCCATTCTCCCTTTGGGCGCTACTGATGCTGCCGCGCCCCTTGTGCGCCCCGAATGGGGCGCATTTTTTTATGGATAGTATGTGCAAAAGAGAATGAGTTATGCCGATGAGTTGTGGAAAAAAGAACGCCACACAGCCTGAGCCGTGTGGCGTAAAGGACCAATCAGTTCCGACGGCCGCCGTTGTTGCGGCGACGGGAGGACTTTTCGGTGTAGCGTCCGGAGAGCTTGCTGTCGGAGTCAGACATGAACTGCTTGAGCATATCGTCAAAGGTCTTAGGCTCCTTGGAAACAGCCGGACGGGGAGGACGGGGAGAACGGGGGGGCTGAGTCGGCCGGTCGCCCTGAGGTGCGCCGTAAGGAGCACGGGGAGGACGGGGGCCGCGATCATTGCGATCGCCGCGATCGTTCTGGCTGTGGAAACCGCGATCGCCCTGGGGGCGAGGACCACGGTTATTGTTGAATGCGGGACGGGGAGGGGGCGGCAGGGCCCGCTTAATGGAAAGGTTAATGCGATTGTTCTCGTCAATGCTGATAACCTTCACCTTCACATCCTGACCCTCGGTCAGATGCTCACTCACATCACTCACATAGGAATAGGCAATTTCAGAAATGTGGACCAACCCGGATTTACCCTCGGGAAGCGCCACAAATGCGCCGAACTTCGTGATTCCGGTAACCTTACCTTCCAGAATTGCGCCAACCTCAATCTCGTTCGCCAAGCTAATAGTCCTCCTGATCTCTCTAAAAACAAAAGTTAATTTGTGGTGTCGTAGAAAATGACTTCCTCATTGTTCACCAAGCCGAGTTTTTCCTTCGCTACTTCCAAGATGACATCGGGGTCATCGCTGTTGGCAATGTCGTCCTCTAAGGCGGCATTGCGCTGGGTCTGCTCATCGACCTGTGCCTGCAGCTTAGTGCGGGCGGCCTCGGCCGCATTGATCCGGCTGCGCAGATTGAGCAGGGAAATGGAAACGACGATAAGAATGGCAAGGACGACCAACTTGGTCATCAAACCGGCACGCTTGGTTTTTTTCATGATCCATCCCTCCTATTCCGGGTCCCAAATCGGGATGTGTGCATACAACTCTACCATACCATGTAGAATCATATCCTATTTCCGCAAAAAAGAAAAGGGCTTTTTGCAAAAATAATATACTTTTTTTCCACAGGAGACAGATTTTTTCCCGAGAAAGCGGAATGGAGCGAAAAAACAGTGTAAAATTGCGGCCATCCATCCGACCAAACGGCGCAGGATGGGGAAGAAAAGGTGGGAGAAGAAGTGAAAGTAGAGGAGAAAGCCCACCATCAAAGCGGCACAGATGCTGACTTGAACCAAGCCCCGACCGGCAGCAATGCTCCAGCAGAACAGGACGACGGTGACCAACACCCAAAACAGCAGATCCAGCAGGATGGTCACAAGGCCTGGGGTATACCGACGGCGGAGTGCTCGGAGCAGATCATACCAAAGGCCTGCTCCGATCCCCAGCAGCAGTGCGCCCAACAGGCTGTGGAGCTGCTCGGCAATGGTAATGTTCATCCGCCCAGCAGTCGGGAGAAGAAACCGCCGCCGCCGGAGCGAATCTCCTCATAGCTCAGACTGTCGATCCTGCCGGTGATCCGCATTTCGCCGCCGTCCAGACTGAGGGCCTCGATGTGCAGTTCTCCGCCCCGGACATACAGTTCGCCCTCGGATGTAGTCATGATGATTTCTTCCTCGTCAAAGCGTTTGACATCCTCCACACCAGTGAGAATCAGTGTGCCACGGCCTTCCAGTGTGAGCCGATGGGGTGATGAGGCGGATGAGATGCGTTCGGTCATAGGGAATCCCTCCTTTTCCTTGGACTACTCTATGAGGGGAGAAAGAAAAGCAGAACAAAAAACAGGCTGCCTTGTTCAGACAGCCTGTCGGATGCGAAGTGTCGCTTACCGCACTTCCTGATACATGGCAGCGGCATCGTTCTTGCCCACATTGTCAGCCACGACCAGCACTTCGATTTTGACGGTTTTCTCACCGAATTTGATTTCCAGCACATCGCCCACCTTCACATCATAGCTGGCCTTGACAGGTCTGCCGTTGGCGGTGACACGGCCGGCGTCGCAGGCTTCGTTGGCCACGGTGCGGCGCTTGATGAGACGGGAAACTTTCAGATACTTATCCAGACGCATAGGAAACCTCCTGAGAAAAAGGGCGGTTCCGGGAATCCGGAACCGCCGCATATGGGGATCGAATTACTTAGCAGCAACGGCGTCCTTCAGAGCCTTGCCAGCCTTGAAGACGGGAACCTTGGAAGCGGGGATCTCGATGGGCTCCTTGGTCTTGGGGTTGCGGCCCAGACGAGCAGCACGGCTCTTGACCTCGAAAGCACCAAAGCCAACCAGCTGGACCTTCTCCATGTCGGTCAGAGCCTCGGTGATAACATCCAGAGCGGCGGAGATAACGGTCTCAGTGTCCTTCTTGGACAGGCCGGTCTTTTCGGAAGTAATTGCAATCAGATCTGCTTTGTTCATGTTCAAAATCCTCCTGTGTGATCGTCCCCAACATGGGGGAAACATCGAAATAACATCGTTATTTATCTTTCAAAAGCGAATCAGCTTTCTTCAGAACAAGTTTGTTTGGCTTTCTGCCAAAGCTCCAAATAGGCATCCGGCGAGAGTTCCTTCACGGGACCATCGCTGAGGGACTCCATCACGCCAAAGCGGCGGATGAACTTGTCCGATGCCTTGTGCAGGGCTTTTTCCGGGTCCAGTCCGGTGTGTCTGGCCAGATTGACCAGAGCAAAGAGCAGGTCGCCCAGCTCCTCTTCCACATCGCCATGACCGTTGAGGGCCTGATGCAGTTCGGCAGTTTCCTCGTCCACCTTGGCGAGCGGACCGAAAATGTCATCTTCAGGCCAGTCGAAGCCGGCATCCTTGGCACGGCCCTGTACCTTGCGGGCTCGCCACAGTGCAGGCAGAGAGCGTGCCACCGCATCCAGACGCTGGGTCTGGGTGGTGTAGCCCTTTTCCTTCTGCTTCAGCTCCTCCCAGTTGTCGGAAGAAGCGCCGCCGAACAGATTGGGGTGACGGAAAACCAGCTTTTTGCAGGCGCCGTCAGCGATATCATCCAAGTCGAACCGACCGTCATCTTCCTCGATGGAAGCGTGAAAAACGACCTGCATGAGAACATCGCCCAGCTCCTCTTTCAACAAGTCAGAGTTTTCCGAGTCGATAGCCTCGCAAGCCTCATAGGTTTCCTCAATAAAGTTGTCACGGATCGAGTGATGAGTCTGCACACTGTCCCAAGGGCATCCGTCTTTTTGACGAAGCAAATGGATCAGTTTCCGGAAGTCATCCACATTGTAACGGGATTTGCATTGAAAATCTAACATATTATCACCAGTTTTGCAAGCATTTTGACACAAGTTTTCTGAAAATGAGGGAAAAAACCGACTGCACCGGGCCGAAAACCGGAGTTTTCGGGGGTTCACCGGGTGCAGTCGGCAAAAGTTTAGTCGATGTGGAGCAGCTGAGCGATCTTGTCGCCCTTGGGCATCAGGGACAGATCATCCCGGTTCAGCACACGCAGAGCGATGACCAGAACAGCGTAAACCACCACGGCAATCAGCACAGCGGCCAGAGTGGCCAGAGAGTTGGAGTGGCTCAGACGGAACAGCAGTCCGTAGCTTGCCCAAGCGGCAGCGCCCATCACCACAGAGGCGATCACGGGCTTTGCAAACAGCCGCAGGAAGGAGGGGCAGTTGGGAACCACACGGTAGACCACAATCAGATCCAGAATGCAGGTCACGGCATAGCAGATGCAGGTGCCGATGGGGCTGCCGAAGATGTTGATGGAGGGAATGGCCACCATGAAGAAGTCAAACAGCACCATGATGATGCCGCCGATCAGCATCGTGAAGATCGGAATGTGGAGAATGCCGTGGGACTGCAGCACGGAGTTGCACACCAGCATCATGCAAACGAAGATGTTGGCCACGCCCAGAATGGACAGGATGGGGCCGGCCACACTGGCATCCAGAGAGCCAAAGAGCAGTTTCGTGATGGGCGTGCCCAGCACGATCATGCCCACGCCGGAGGGCAGAGCGATCAGAGCGGCGGTTTTCAGAGCGGAGCCGACCACACGGGCAGCACCGAAGCGATCCCGCTTGGTGAAGCAGACGGTGACGGCAGGAATGACCGAGGCGGTGATGGCGACCATCAGGGCAGGGGGAATCTGATAGACGGTCTGGACGCCGGTGTAGTTGCCCATCAGGGCGCGGGCGGCCTTTTCCGTCATGTCCAGTGCGCCCTGCAGACGGCCCATGACGAGGCTGTTGTCCACAGCAGTGATGATGCTGGTGGAAGCGCTGGTCAGAGAGATGGGGATGGCAAGGCTCAGACAGGTGCGGAGAATGTCAGAGGAAGCGCTGGTTTTTTCACGGCCCACCAGAGGAAGTTCTTCCCGACGGGTGCGGCGGAAGTCCCAGTACATATAGCCCACAGCCACCAGTTCACTGACGGTGACACCCACAATAGCACCGGCGGCGCCGATGGAGTCAGGCTTGTGGAGAATACGAATCAGATACCAAGCCAGTGTCAGACCCACGAGCAGCTTGAAGAGGGCTTCAATGATCTGGCTGACCGAAGAGGGGGTCATGTTGCGGTGACCCTGCGCATAGCCGCGGAAACAGGACAGGCAGCAGACCAGCGCCACAGAGGGAGCCAGCATACGGATGCACCAGACAGCCTGAGAGTTGTTCATCAAGCCGGCAAACTGCTTGGCGAACAGCAGCATGACGAGGGAGCAGACCAGGCCTACCGCAAGGAAGAAGGTAAAGGATACCCGAAAAATCTTGCGGACCTGAGCGGGTCGGTCCTGTACCTGTGCCTGACTGATCATCTTGGACATAGCCACCGGAATACCGGCGGTGGAAACCATCAGCAGGATGTTGAAGATGTTGAATGCGGCGGTAAAGTCCGCATATCCGCTGGAACCCAGAATGTTGACCAGCGGCATTTTGTACACGGCGCTGATGATTTTAACGACGATGATGCCCACCGCCAGTATGGCGGCGCCGCCGAAAAAGGAATTGGTCTTTTTATTTGCCATGGTTGTCCTCCCTAAGGAATTTGATTCAAGATAGGATATGAGATGGAGTGAAGAATCATCACATCTGTCTTAAGCAGCTGCGCACCAGTGCGGTGAAACGTTCCTTACCTGCGTCAGCGGCTTTCAGTACCTCCCACTCGTCCAGCGGCTGCGGCAGAATACCGGCGGCCATGTTGCACAGCATGGTGAAGCCCAGCACCTCCATACCGCAGTGATGAGCCACAATGACCTCCGGAGCGGTGGACATACCGGCTACATCCGCACCCAAAATCCGAGCAGCACGAATTTCCGCCGGAGTTTCATACTGAGGGCCGGGGAAATACATGTAGACGCCTTCCCGCAAGGTCAGACCAAGCTGAGCAGCGGATGTGCGGGCAATCTCCTGCAAACGAGGGGTGTAGAGGGTGGTGCTGTCGGGGAATCGGGTGCCGAATTCCGGAATATTTTTGCCCCGCAGAGGGGATTCCAGTGTCAGCTTGATCTGGTCGGTAATCAGCATCACATCTCCGGCCTTCCAGTCGGTGTTGATGCATCCGGCTGCATTGGTGACCACCAGCTGAGTCGCACCCAGCAGATGGAGCACACGCACGGCATAGCCCACCTGCTGGAAGGAAAATCCCTCATAGTAGTGGACTCTGCCCTGCATCACTGCCACCGGCTTGCCTTCCAGATAGCCAAAGACCAGCCGTCCGGCATGACCCGGAGTGGTGGAAGGGCAGAAGTGGGGGATCTCTTCGTAGGGCACAACGATGGGATGTTCCACCATATCGCCCAAAGCCCCCAGACCGGAGCCCAGAATGAGCATCACCTGCGGAGAGAAGAAACCGATTTTACGGCGCAGTGCTTCTGCACTTTTCAGGTAATCTTCATAGGTAAATTCCATACGAACACCCCGCTTCTGTAAATGTAGTTACCTATTATACCCCCAGAACCGCCTGATTGCAACGATAGAGAAAGGACGGGACCGAAGTCCCGTCCGAAATCGACAAAAAACAGTTGAATTTTAGCTCATCGAGGGGAACAGCAGCTGGCTGGCACGCTTGAGTTCGTCGATGAGGGCATCCACCTCTTCTTTGGTGGAGTCGCCGCAGAAGGACACACGGAAAGCGCCCTCACGGTGCGCCTTGTCCAGACCCAGAGCAGCGTACACATGGCTGGGCGTACCACGGTGGCAGGCAGAACCGGCGCTGACGCAGATACCGGCGTCACCCAGCACACGGACCAGCACCTCGCTCTTATAGCCCACCATGGTGAGGGCCAGCACATGAGGTGCATCACCCAGTACCACGGGAACGACCTGAGGGACTTCCTCCTGAATGCGGCGGAGGGTGTACTCCTTCAGTTCCTTCATGTGGGCGATGTCCTGATCCCGGCGGGCATAGCCCAGCTCACAGGCCTTGGCCAGAGCGGCGATCTGAGCCGTAGGCTCGGTGCCGCTGCGGAGACCGCTCTCCTGACCGCCGCCCAGAATGAAGGGCTTCAGTTTCAGGCCATTGCGGATGTAGAGAGCGCCAATGCCCTTGGGGGCGTGGACTTTGTGGCCGCTGATGGCCATTAAATCGACACCCAGTTCCTTGACGGTGGCGGGAATCTTCAAAAAGCCCTGTACCGCATCGCAGTGGAGCAGAGCGGGGGAGTTGGAGGCCTTGATGATCTGAGCCACCTGCTGCACCGGCAGCACCGTGCCCAGTTCGTTGTTGACCAGCATCATGCTGACCAGAATGGTGTCCTCACGCAGAGCGTTGGTAAAGGCGTCCAGATCAATGGTACCCTGCGCGTTGGTGGGCAGATAAGTCACCTCATAGCCCTGCTGCTCCAGATCCTTCATCACATTCAGCACAGCGGAATGTTCGATGGCAGTGGTGATGATGTGTTTGCCCTTCCGGTGGTTCAGTTCCACAGCGGAGCGAATGGCCCAGTTGTCGCTTTCGGTGCCGCAGGAGGTGAAAATCACCTCGTTTGCCTTGCAGCCCAGTGCCTTGGCGACGGTGGCACGGTGATCGGAGAGGGTCTTTGCCGTCTTGACGGCATCGGGGTAACGGGCGGAGGGATTGTAGAAATCCTCCACCATGGCCTTGGCGGCGACTTCCGCCACCTCAGGCCAGACTGCCGTCGTTGCGGCGTTGTCTAAGTAAGCAATCATGCTTCAACCAGCTTTCCCAGCAGCAGTTTGCCGCTGACAGATTCAATTCGGACAGAGCGCATCACATTGTGCAGGTTCTCGCCCTCGGCACGGACTTCCAGATAGTTGGGAGTGTGACCGCGCCACAGACCGTCCTTCTCTTCTTCGAAGAGGACGGGCATCACCTTGCCCACATGGAGGGACAGGTAGTTCTGCTCCTGCTGCGCTGCCACCTCGGCAGCACGGTGGGCACGTGTTTCCTTCTCTGCCATCGGCACCTGATCGGGATAGGAGTAGGCCGGAGTACCGCTGCGGCGGGAGTAGGGGAAGATGTGCATGGAGGAGAAGTCTGCCTCAGCGATGAAGGCCAGGGTCTGCCGGAACTCCTCTTCCGTTTCACCGGGGAAACCGGTGATCAGGTCGGTGGTGATGGCAGGCAGATCGAAATGCTGACGCAGCAGGCGGCAGGATTCCAGATACCGGGCGGTGTCATACTTCCGGTTCATCCGCTTCAGCGTGGCGTCGCAGCCGCTCTGGAGGGAGAGGTGGAAGTGGGGGCAGAGATTGGGCAGCTGTTTGGCCCGCAGGCAGAAGTCCTCGGTGATGGTGCGAGGTTCCAGACTGCCCAGACGAATCCGCATCTCAGGTGCGGCGTGGCAGACGGCTTCAACGAGGTCGATGAGGGTCAGGCCGTTTTTCAGGTCCTTGCCCCAGCTGGAGATCTCGATGCCGGTGATGACGATTTCCTGATAGCCATTTTCCACCAGACGCTTGGTTTCGCTGACTGCCTGCTCCATGGGGATGGAGCGGACCGGACCTCTGGCGTAGGGGATGGTGCAGTAAGTGCAGAAGTTGACGCAGCCATCCTCGATTTTCAGCATGGCACGGGTGCGCTCTTCCATGCCGCCGGCAGGCAGAAATTCAAAAATTCTCCGGCGCATCACATCGTCCACATGGACTTCCTGCTGCTTGCCGTGAACGGCCTTCTGCACATCCTCCAAGAACTGCATCCGGTCGCCGGTGCCGTAAATGAGGTCCACATCCAGCTCTTCGATTTCCTCGGGTGTGGTCTGGGCGTAGCAGCCGCAGACGGCAACCACTGCGTTCTCATTCAGACGGCGGGCACGGCGGATGGCCTGGCGGGACTTTTTGTCGCTGACCGCAGTGACGGTGCAGGTGTTGATGATGTAGGCGTCAGCCCGCTCTTCAAAATCCACCAGCTCATGTCCCTGCTGGGTCAAAATGGTTTCCATGGCCTGGGTTTCGTACTGATTGACCTTGCAGCCAAGGGTATAAATAGCAATTTTCATAAGGGTTCACCTGTTAACGAATAGATATAGACATTATAAACGGGAATAGAACCGCTGTCAAAGCAGTTTTCCAAGACTGGGACAAGAAGTTCTTTCCAATGGTTGCGATGTGTGATAAAATAAATGGAATTCAGAGCTTGTGAATCGGCTCTGAGAAAAGGAGGGGAAAGGTTGGAACAGAATCATCACTTTTTTGCGCTGCTTGCCCGAATGAAGCACATCGAACGCTGGGCATTGATGCGGAAAACGGAGCAGGAGAATGTTCAGGAACATTCCCATCAGGTGGCGGTGCTGGCTCACGCCTTGGCCGTCATTCAGAACCAGCGCTATGGCGGACAGCTGGATGTGGGACAGGTGGTGCTTGCTGCTCTGTACCATGACGCCACAGAGATCATCACCGGCGATATGCCCACTCCCATTAAGTATTATAATGATACGCTGCGCAGCTCCTACCGTGAGGTGGAGGAAATGGCGGCGGATCGGCTGTTGGGAATGCTGCCGGAGGATATGCGGGGCGAATACGAACCGCTGATTCGGGAGAGTGATCCGGATGTGCATGCCGTGGTGAAGGCTGCGGACAAGCTGAGCGCATATATTAAATGTGTAGAAGAATTGAAGGCCGGGAACAGGGAGTTCCGTCTGGCCAGTGAACAGACCCTTGCGGCGATGAAGGAATGTGATCTGCCGGCGCTGGATTATTTTATGGAGCAGTTTTTGCCCAGCTTCTCGCTGACGCTGGATGAACTGCAAAAGTAAGGAGAGAACGAATCATGAAAGCAATCGTAACTGTCGTTGGTAAGGATCGGGAAGGCATTATTGCCGCCGTCTGTGCCCGTCTGGCTGAGCATAAGGTCAATGTGCTGGACATCAGCCAGACCATCCTGCAGGGCTACTTCACCATGATCATGATGGTGGATGCCTCCAACTGCACGGTGGATTTCGCCCAGCTAGTCAGCATGCTGGAAGAGGATGGCAAGAACATGGATCTGACCATCCACGCCCAGCGTGAAGATATCTTTAACGCAATGCACCGTATTTGAGGAGGGTTAGTATGCTGAGTCATAAAGAAATCCTCGAGACGGTCCAAATGATCGACCATCAGCATCTGGATATTCGTACCATCACCATGGGCATCTCTCTGCTGAGCTGTGCCGATGAGGACCCCAAGGCCTGCTGCCAGAAGATTTACGACAAGATCTGCCGCAAGGCAGAGCATCTGGTGGCCACCGGTGAGGCCATCGAGCGGGAGTTTGGTATTCCCATCGTCAATAAGCGTGTGTCTGTGACCCCCATCTCTCTGGTGGCTGCCGGCTGCAATACTGAGGACTATGTGCCTTTTGCTGTGGCACTGGACAAGGCGGCAAAGACTGTGGGTATCAACTTCCTGGGCGGCTATTCCGCTCTGGTGCAGAAGGGTATGACCGAGTCTGATCGCAAGCTGATTCGTGCCATTCCTGAGGCGCTGGCCACCACGGATCTGGTCTGCTCCTCTGTCAATGTGGGTTCCACCAAGGCCGGTATCAATATGGACGCCGT
>SAMEA104404100__coassemble_1444_pt1 | contig 21368 bp, 12 predicted proteins | sample SAMEA104404100__metabat2_low_PE_082 | metagenome-assembled genome bin SAMEA104404100 (sample SAMEA104404100) | Balaenoptera acutorostrata
GAATCCCAGCCTTCCAAGCTGGTCGCGTGGGTTCGATTCCCATCACCCGCTCCACACGCGCCTGTAGCTCAGGTGGATAGAGCAACTGCCTTCTAAGCAGTGGGTCGGGGGTTCGAGTCCCTCCAGGCGTACCATCCACGCACCCCAGCAAATGACTCGATCGCCACACACGATTCCAGCGTTATCCCTATGGTGGATGTAGCTCAGTTGGTTAGAGCGCCAGATTGTGGCTCTGGAGGCCGACGGTTCGACTCCGTTCATCCACCCCATAAGAATTAAGGGAAAAAGTCAGAGCGGCTCGCATGAATCGATCTGACTTTTCTCTTATCTTTCTTTACATTGGGATGTCGCCAAGCGGTAAGGCACAGGACTTTGACTCCTGCACTCGTGGGTTCGAATCCCGCCATCCCAGCCAGATTTTTCTTCGGTTTTTTACCGTGTCGATATGATCCATTAGCCCAGCTGGCAGAGCACCTGCCTTTTAAGCAGGGTGTCCGGAGTTCGAGTCTCCGATGGGTCACCAAGTAAGCCTCGTGATGTAAGTCACGGCGCTTTGTTTTTTATCCTGACAGTTCCATTTCATGGGAAATCAGAAAATAGATGCAACTTTGGTTGACATTGAAGATGGAATGACATACAATTCCACTAGGAATTGTTAGAAACGGAGGAATACCTATGAGCCGTATTTATACCGGTGTGGAGTCCCTGATTGGCGGCACACCGCTGATGGAAGTGAAGCGACTGGAGGAGAAGCATCAGCTTCATGCCAAAGTGCTGGCAAAGCTGGAATCCTTCAATCCTGCCGGATCTGCCAAGGATCGGGCAGCGTTGTCTATGATTTTGGATGGGGAAGAGCGGGGCGTGCTGAAACCCGGCTCTGTCATTATTGAGCCTACTTCCGGCAATACCGGCATTGGCCTGTCTGCGGTTGGTGCCAGCCGTGGTTATCGAGTTATTATCGTCATGCCGGACAGCATGAGTGTGGAGCGACAGCAGCTGATGAAGGCCTATGGCGCAGAGTTGGAGCTGACGCCCGGTAAGTTGGGTATGGCAGGAGCTATCGCCCGTGCTGAGGAGCTGGCAAAGGAAATCCCTGACGCATTTTTGGCGGGCCAGTTTGATAATCCGGCCAATGCACAGGCCCATTACCGCACCACCGGCCCGGAAATCTGGGCAGATACCGATGGGGAAGTGGACCTGTTTGTAGCAGGCGTGGGCACCGGCGGAACGATTACCGGTGTGGGCCGATACCTGAAGGAGCAGAATCCTGAAATCCGAGTGGTGGCAGTGGAACCTGCAAATTCTCCCTACTTGAGCCGTGGTGAGGCTGGAAAGCATAAGATTCAGGGCATCGGTGCTGGATTTTTGCCCAAGGTGCTGGATACTTCGGTCTATGATGAAATCATTCCCGTGCCGGATGAAACTGCACTGAGCATGGGCAAGGAGATGGGCAGAACGGAAGGCATTCTGGTCGGAATCTCCTCCGGAGCAGCCCTGTGGGCAGCCATTGAACTGGCAAAGCGTCCGGAGAATGCTGGGAAAAATATCGTGGTTTTGCTTCCGGATATGGGAGATCACTATCTCTCCACGGAAATGTACGATTGAGCCGTTTGAACAAAGAAATGGAGCGGTGTCGGCAACAGAGCCGACACCGCTCTTTTTTGAATGGAAAAGGACGGAAAATAAAAAATCAAAACGAGAAAAATCGTAGAATGAGAAAAAAAGGTATGTTATAATATGTACTTGTGGAAGTATCGTTTTCTGAAAAATGCTTGGATTGATATTATGCCTACAGGAGAAATCAAAATGAAACGTATGAAAGAAGTGTTGCACAAGAGTACAGCGCTGTTGCTGGCGTTTTTGCTGATCGTGTCGATGGGAACGCAGTTCCAAGTTTCGGCATATGAGGAGAAAACGGGCAAGGTGACAGCGACCACGCTATATGTTCGCTCCGGTCCTGGCACGACCTATGACAAATTAGGTTACGTGAAACAGGACTCCATGGTAACTATCGTGGGGGAGGATCACGCCAGTGATGGTGCGCTGTGGTACAAAATTGAGTTTTCCGGTGATTACGGTTATGTGTCGGCTCGGTACGTGACCATTGTGACCATCGATACCGGTGACCCTGATTTTGAAACCATGGTGGCCCAGTTCCCAGAGAGCTACCATAAGGATCTGTGGACGCTCCATGCACAGTATCCAAACTGGGTCTTTAAGCCTGTGTACACCCATACCAATTGGGCGGATGCGCTGGAGGCGGAGTCTAAGCTGGGTCATTCTCTGGTGCATACCAGCAGCATCTCCTCTTGGAAGTCCACGGAGCCGGGTGCGTATGACTGGAACACCAGCACATGGGTTGGTTTTGACGGCCCCAGTTGGGTGCAGGCTTCCGATGAGATTTTGGCATACTATATGGACCCCAGAAGCTATCTGGACTCCCATTATGTTTTTACCTTCTTGGATTACACCTATGATGAAAGCCAGAATAAGAATGGAATTGCCAGCATCGTGAAAGGCACCTTTATGGAGGACGGCTTCACGGAGAACGGGCAGGAATATTCCTATGTGGATGTCATCATGGATGCGGCTCAAAAGTACCGCATGAACCCCTATGTGCTGGCAACGATCATCCGCAATGAGCAGGGTGTGAAGGGCAGTAAGGGCATATCCGGCACAGTTCCTGGATATGAAGGCTACTATAACTATTATAATATCGGCGCTTATGCCACCAGCACCATGACTGCAATCGAACGTGGTCTGTGGTATGCAAAGGGCGGCAACAATGGCGCTACCAGCTATAACCGTCCTTGGAACAACCGTTATGATGCAGTGCTGGGCGGTGCAAATTTCTACGTGTCCAACTATGTGGGACAGGGTCAGAATACGATCTATTTGAAAAAGTTTAATGTGATCGGCAGTGATCAGTACCCGCCTTATACCCACGAGTACATGACCAATGTGACCGGTGCAGCATCGGAGGGCAGAACCCTTGCAAAGGCCTATAACGAGGCCGCTCGTGCAGAAAAACTGATTTTTGAGATCCCTGTGTACGATAATATGCCGGCAACTGCAAGCAAGAAGCCTACCGGGGACGGCAGCCCCAACAATAAGCTGGCAGATTTGACGGTTGACCAGAATGGCCTGACCCCTGGATTTGACAGAGATACCCAGAGTTATGATCTGGTGTTGGATGCAGGCGTGGACGAAATCACCATCTCTGCAACTGCACTGCATTCTGCGGCTCGGGTGGAAGGCACCGGAACCTTCCCGTTGCAGAACGGTGACAATGTTTTTGACATTACAGTCACTGCCCAGAACGGTCAGAAGCGTGTGTATTCGCTGTGTGTGGTGGCAGACTTGACTTCTGGTTCCGGAGGAAAGTGGAAACCGGACGAAAACGGCTGGCGGTATGAGTATCCGGACGGCACGTTTGCGACCGATCAGTGGGCAGTCATCGGCAGCTATTGGTACCACTTTGACGCCAATGGCTATATGCACACTGGCTGGCAGCACATCGGCAGTTATTGGTACTATTTTGCTCCTGAGGGTAATATGCTGACTGGTTGGCAGCATATCGGCAGCTATTGGTACCATTTTGCTCCCGAGGGTAATATGCAGACCGGCTGGCAGCGCATTGGCAGCTATTGGTACCACTTTGCTTCTGGCGGTAATATGGAGATCAGCTGGCAGCTGATTGACGGCATTTGGTATTATTTCACCGGCAACGGCAATATGGTGACTGGTTGGCAGGAGATTCGGGGCGACAAATACTATTTTGATGCCGAGGGTCATATGCAGGTCGGTTGGCAGGAACTTGACGGGAAACGGTACTATTTTGTGCCCAGCGGTGCAATGGCGACCGGTTGGCAAGATATTGAGGACAAGCGGTACTATTTCGCGCCCAGCGGTGAGATGATGACCGGCTGGAAGGATATCGAGGATAAGCGGTACTATTTCTATGACGACGGCACCATGGCTAAGGACACCTGGATCGACGGTCAGTATGTGGATGACACCGGCGCTTTGGTGGAAAAGCCTATGCAGACCGGTTGGCTGAAAGTTGGCAGTGATTGGTACTATTATGACGAAAAGGGCAATTATGTGACCGGTTGGAATCATATTGGCAGCTATTGGTACTATTTTGCAGCTAACGGCATTATGCAGACTGGCTGGCAGCATCTTGGCAGCTACTGGTACTACATTGCGCCCGAGGGCAATATGCTGACCGGCTGGCAGCATATCGGTAGCTACCGCTATTATTTCACGGTCAACGGCAATATGGTGACTGGTTGGCAGGAAATCGACGGCAATAAGTATTATTTCACCGTCAACGGCAATATGGTGATCGGTTGGCAGGAAATTGAGGGCGAGCGGTACTATTTCGCACCCAGCGGCGAGATGATGACCGGCTGGCAGGATATCGAGGATAAGCGGTACTATTTCTATGACGATGGCACTATGGCTAAGGACACATGGATTGACGGCCAGTATGTGGATGGCTCCGGCGCTCTGGTGGAGAAGCCTGTGCAGACCGGTTGGCTGAAAGTTGGCAGTGATTGGTACTATTATGACGAAAAGGGCAATTATGTGACCGGTTGGAATCATATTGGCAGCTATTGGTACTATTTTGCAGCTAACGGCATTATGCAGACTGGCTGGCAGCATCTTGGCAGCTACTGGTACTACATTGCGCCCGAGGGCAATATGCTGACCGGCTGGCAGCATATCGGTAGCTACCGCTATTATTTCACGGTCAACGGCAATATGGTGACTGGTTGGCAGGAAATCGACGGCGATACGTATTATTTCACCGTCAACGGTAACATGGTGACGGGCTGGCAGGAGATTGAAGGCAAACGGTACTACTTCTCCGCCGATGGAGTCATGGCTAGGGACACCTGGATCGACGGCCAGTATGTGGACGGCTCCGGCGCTCTGGTGGAGAAGCCTGTGCAGATTGGCTGGCAGTCCAACAGCAACGGCTGGCGGTATTTTGATGACAACGGCAATTATGTGACTGGCTGGAATCATATTGGCAGCTATTGGTACTATTTTGCCACTAACGGTTATATGCAGACCGGCTGGCAGCATCTTGGCAGTTACTGGTACTATATTGCCCCCGAGGGAAACATGCTGACTGGCTGGCAGCATATCGGCAGCTACTGGTACTACTTTGCCCCTGAGGGAAACATGCTGACGGATTGGCATTGGATCGACGGCAAGTGCTACTATTTCTACGAAAACGGCAACATGGCTGCCAACGAATGGATTGGCGGCAGCTATGTGGATGGCTCAGGCGCTTGGGTGCAGTAAGGATGAATTTCATTCTGCCGATTCGGAGTGGGAGAAAGCGGTCTGCTGCCAATACAAATCAAAACGGCAGAGTCAATTCAGTTGACTTGCTTCGCATTCAAAAGACGATTCTGTATCGGTCTTTCATCATGCAGTAATAACGGAGGATGAGAATGAAACGACAATTCAAACGGGTATTTGCCCTTGTAGTGACGCTGGTGACCATGGTATCTTTATTTAGCTTTCAGGCTTCGGCTGCCGGTGGCAGTATTTCCATCAGTGAGCCCTCTGTCACGGTAGGAGATACGGTTACAGTTACCGTAACTGCGGCTTCGGACTCTGACATCGCTATGTTCAAAGCAATCTTGACTTACGACACGTCTCTGTTGGAATATGTTTCCGGCAGCGGTGATGGCACGGTTAGCGGCGGGGCAGGCAGCGTTGAATTGGCATATTATTCTACGGCTAGTACGAATGAAGTTAGTTACTCCCTGAATTTTAAGGCCAAAGCAACAGGTGATGCAAAGATTGAAACTACGAGTGGCGTGATTGTCAATGCGGATGAGGAATCCTTTACACCTCACATGGGTACCAGCACGATTACGATCCATTCCCCCGGACAGGCCTCTTCGGAAGCCAGACTGGGTTCCTTGAAGATTGGCTCTGCTTCCTTGTCTCCTGCGTTCAGCCCTGATGTCTTTGACTACTCCGCAACGGTTCCCGCCGGAACGGAACAGCTGAGAGTTTCTCTCTCCCTGATGGGCAGCAATGCCAAGTACAGCATTTCCGACACCAAGCTCAACGTGGGTGAGAATACCACCATCATCACGGTGACTGCGGAGGATGGAACCACCGAGACCTATACCATCCATGTCACTCGTCCGGAAGGAGAAGGTAAGCCGGCAGAAAAGCCGGAGGATCAGGGAAATGCGGGAGATACCCGCATCTCAGTGACGGTGGAGGGAAGAACCCTTTACGTGGGAGAGTCGTTGGAAGGAATTGCAATTCCGGAGGGCTTTGAGCTTCAGATGGCCCAGTACGGCGACCGTGAAGTGCCTGCCGCAGTGGGACTTGTGAAGCCGCTGACCTTGTTCTGGCTGGTGGATGAAACCGGTAGCGGCGCCTTCTACGTGCAGGACGCAGAGAGCGGTGCGTTTTATCCCTATGTCAACCTGACTTCCGGACAGAAGATGTTCACCGTTCTGCCTTTGGCAAATGGCGTGATGCCTCCTGAAGGTTATGAAGCGTCTACCATTTCCATCGGTGAGGATGAGTATGTCTGCTGGAGAAATTCCGCCAATCCCGAAAGCGAGTTCGTGCTGATCTACGCTATGAACTGGGACGGTGTCACTGGTTTCTACCGCTATGACACGGTGGAAGGCACCGTGCAGCGCTGCACGGAGGATCAGGGTATGGATACCATGTATAGTCCGGAACACTTTGCGCAGCTGGAGCAAGAGATGAAGGAAAAGCTGGATGCCAACGAGTCTGCCTTGAAGCAGAGCAACATGCTGGTGCTGATTCTGGTTGTTGTGGCGGCAGTGGAGCTGCTGGCCGTCATTGCGGTCATTGTCATCACTAAGCGCCGTGGTGCCGCCAATAGCGAGGACGGCTATCAGGGTTCGCGCACCGGTTCTTCTCATCATGAGAAAAACGATTTAGAGTAAATAACGGTTAAAACCGCCTGTGTCGGCAGATACAGGCGGTTTTAGTTGTAATTCGGCAGACTTATTTAAGATTCTGAAAAAAGGTTGCAATTTTCCACGGTATTGGTAAAATAATTAGTGTCTGTTTCTATGCAGAAAATGATGTTCGGATGGAGATGTGCCTATGAACAGGAAACATGACGGTGGAAAAAGAAGGAAGAATGCGGCACAACAGGAAACACCGCAGCGCAGACATAAGCTTCCGGTGATTGAGGCAGACCCGCAGCAGGGCCTGACCGAAGCACAGGTACAGATGCGAATGTCTGAAGGATATTCCAATGCCCCGGTGGAATCGAATTCCAAATCGGTAGCGGATATCATTCGCTCCCATGTGCTGACTTATTTTAACTTGGTTTTCTTCGTGTTGGCAGTTGCAGTGATTCTGGTAGGATCGTGGCAGAACCTGACCTTTATGGGTGTGGTTGTGGCCAATATCTTTATCGGTGTCATTCAGGAATTGCGCAGTAAAAAGAAACTGGATGAATTGAACATTCTGGCGACACCTCAAGCCTGTGTGATTCGCGATGGGGAAGAGAAGGTCATATCAGTCAACGATACCGTCCGTGATGATATTGCTGTGTTCCGTGCCGGCGATCAGATCTATGCAGATGCGGTTCTCGTGGATGGAGACTGTCTGGTCAACGAGTCCTTGCTGACCGGCGAGGCGGATGAACTTCCCAAAGTGGTCAATGACACGCTGATGTCAGGCTCTTTTTTGGTGTCCGGTCACTGCCGCGCCCGATTGACAGCAGTGGGCGCGGATTCTTATGTGTCTCAGCTCAGTCTGCAGGCAAAAAAGCAGAAGCAGCCCCCTCAGTCGGAAATGATGCGTTCGCTGTCCCTGCTGGTGAAGTGTATCGGTATTATGATTATCCCTCTGGGAGCTTTGATGGCATTCAAGGAAATCGCAGTGCTGGGCAATTCCGTTCAGACCGGTGTGGTTTCCACGGTCGGTTCTCTGGTGGGTATGATCCCGGAGGGCTTGTACCTGCTGACTTCGCTGGCTCTGGTAGCCGGTGTGCTGCGTCTGTCTCAGCGCAATACCTTGGTGCATGAGATGGGCTGTATCGAAACGCTGGCTCGTGTGGATACCCTCTGTGTGGACAAGACAGGTACGATCACCGAAGCAGAAATGCAGGTGCAGGGGCTGGTTGTTATGGAAGATGCCATGGTTGGGGAGGATGAAGTACATCAAATCCTCAGTGACTACGTGGATGCCATGGCTGCCGATAATGAAACCATGATGGCTTTGAAAAAGGCCTATGATGATCCGGTCACCAGAACGCCGACTCAGGTCATGCCCTTTACTTCTCGAAAGAAGTACGGTGGCGTGGCTTTTGATAAGGGTGAATCTTATCTGTTGGGTGCGCCTGAACCGATTTTGGACGAACATTATCCGGATTATGCGGATGAGATCGAGGAATACGCCGCTACCGGCTGTCGTGTGCTGCTGCTGGCAGGATATGACGGTGTGGTCGGTGCTGACGAATTAAATGGAGAGGTCATGCCTCTGGCCATGGTCCTTCTGGGCAATAAGATTCGTAAGGGCGCAAAAAACACCTTCCGCTACTTTGCAGAGCAGGGTGTGACCGTCAAGGTGATCTCCGGTGACCATCCTGCTACGGTTTCTGAGGTGGCAGCCCGTGCGGATATCCCCAATTCGGATGCCTATGTGGATGCCAGAACCCTCGTGACGGATGAACAGATTGAGGAAGCGGCATTGAAGTACACCATTTTCGGTCGTGTCACGCCGGAGCAGAAGCGCAAGCTGGTGCGAGCCATGCACCATGCCGGACACACGGTAGCCATGACCGGTGACGGTGTCAATGATGTTTTGGCGCTGAAGGAAGCAGACTGCTCTGTGGCTATGGCCTCCGGCAGCCCTGTGGCAAGTCAGGTCAGCCACATCGTGCTGATGAATTCTGACTTTTCCTCCATGCCGTCGGTGGTTGCCGAGGGCAGAAGAATTATCAATAACATTGAGCGTTCTGCCTCGCTGTACTTGGTGAAAAACATTTTCTCCTTGTGCTTGGCAGTGATCTCGCTGGTGTTTACCTTCCAGTATCCCATTTCGGCGGCACAGATGTCGCTGGTTTCTGTGGTTACCATTGGTATCCCGTCCTTTGTCATGGCAATGGAGCCGAACAATACGATGATTCGGGGCCATTTCCTCTCAAATGCAGTGTACCGAGCGATTCCGTCGGCGCTGAGTGACTTGTTGCTATGTATCGGTGTGGTTCTGTTCTATCGGGTGTTCGGCCTGACAGGGGAAGAACTTGGCACCATCTGTACTTTGGTCATCGGTGTTGTGGGTCTGCTGATGGTACACCGTACCAGTAAGCCTTACACGCAGCTTCGCAAGCTGCTGATGGGTGTTTGCGTTGGATTGTTCTGTATTTCCGCAGTTGGAATGCAGTCGTTCTTTACCATCAATCTGAAAATGAGTGCCGGCGCATGGTTGGTGCTCGTTGTGTTCCTGATGTTGGCCTTTGAGGTTTCCTTGTCCGCCCATACTACGGTGACTGGAATCCACAGTGCGGTACAGCATGTTAAAAAGCATATGGTTCGTTTCGGGAAAAAGTCCGGGCGTCATAGTGAAAAGGAGTAATGTTCATGAGCAGAGAAGAATACGTACCCAAGCGTTCCTCTGGCGGAAGCCGAGTCGCTGATACGCACGGCAGCAAATCACGCAAGCCGGCCCGTGAGCCGATCAAGCGTGAAGGAAGCGCTGCGCCCAGAACGAACGATAGAGAAGAACCTCGTAAGCCGAAGTCTGCCGGAAACGGCCCTTCCGGTAAAGCGCCTTCCGGTGGCAAGCCGCCTAAGCGTCCTCCTCAGGGCGGAAAAAAGTCACACTGCTCCGGCGTTGGCATTTTGATGGCGGTGGCCATGTTCCTGGTGGAACTGGCCTTCGGTGTGTTCCTGATGTCCACCAAGCTGCTGCCGGCAAAGATTCTTGTGGCAGTGTATGTGCTGCTGTTCCTGCTTTGGATCATCGTGGCTGTGCTGGTGATTGACCATGCAAAGAAGGCTCGGTTTATTGTGGGCTGTATCATCAGCGTGCTGTTGACCGCAGTCCTGCTGGGCGGTGGCTATGCCATTTACAGCGGTGTTGCACTGGTGAAGAACAATACCGGCGCAAACACGGAAGTTTCCCACATGGGTGTGTATATCCGCGTGGATGACCGGGCAGAGAAGCTGGAAGATGTGGCAGATTACCAGTTCGGTATTCTCAATAAGCTGGATCGTACCAATGTGGATCGTGCCATCGAGCAGGTGAATGCAGACCTGAATAGCACCATCAAGGTGTCGTCTGATTATGCGGATGTGCCTGAGCTGTTGAACGCTCTGCGGGACAAAAAAGTGGATGCCGTCATTTTGAACGATGCCTACATTCAGATGCTGGAAGAAACGGAAGGTTTTGAGAATATCCGTTCTGAAATTCGTGAGCTGACTCAGGTGCGTATTGAAACCCAGATCGTCAGCCAGAATACCGCCAATAACCCGGAGCATGAGCATGTCTTTACCATGTATATCAGCGGCATTGACAGCCGTACCGGTCTGGTGGCCAAGAGCCACAGCGACGTGAATATCGTTGCCACGGTGAATACGAAGACCCATCAGATTTTCCTGCTGTCCACCCCCAGAGATTACTATGTGCCCCTGTCCATCTCTGACGGTGTGCCGGATAAGCTGACCCATGCCGGTATTTATGGCATTGATGTGTGTATGGACACCATCTCCATGCTCTATGACATGGATCTGAATTACTACTTCCGTCTGAACTTCTCCGGCTTTGAGGATATCGTGGATGCCATCGGCGGCGTGACTGTGTACAACAACCACGAATTCAATGCCGAAGGAATCAAGTTCGATAAGGGCAATCTGACGCTGAATGGCCGTGAGGCTCTGCTCTTTGCCCGTGAGCGTAAGTCCTTCCCGGACGGCGATGCCCAGCGTGCAAGAAACCAGATGCAGCTGATTCAGGTGATGTTCAACAAGATGATTTCTCCTGATATCCTTGCCAAGTATACCGATATCATGAAGGCAGTGGATGGTTGCTTCGAAACCTCTATGCCCTATGATACGCTGGCTGGTCTGGTGCGTGAGCAGCTGGACAGCAATGCTCAGTGGGAGGTTATCAGCTATGCCGTGTCCGGTACCGGTGCGAAGAAGAAGCCTTACTCCATGAGCTCCAAGGCATATGTTATGATTCCTGATATGTCCACGGTGGAAACGGCTCGAAATATGATCGACCATATGTACCGTGACGAGCGGATCACAACGCCTCCGGCACCTACGGAGAATTAAATTATACTAGTGCTGAAAACGGCTGATACTGCGAAATGCAGTATCGGCCGTTTTCAGCAAATCAGAAAATAGGGTCAAATGAGTGTATATAGACGATAAAACGGGGAAAACTGATCAGACATTGTGAAAAAAATAATCAAAGAAAAGTAGGCTAAAAAAGACCGCTTTTTTCGATATTGCGGTTGAAAAAGACGATAGCTGCAAAAATAGTTATAAATAGAAAATAAAGGAAGGCAAGTTCTGGAAAAAATGGTTGGTTGCTTCTTGTCATATGGGGTCGAATCCGCTATAATCAAGAGTATATCCTTGCGAAAATGCGCAGTTAAGATATTAAGTACGATCATTATTTTCTAGAAATATGGAGATGTTAGGATGCAAGCAGTTACTACAGCAATTTCCCTGCTGGGCGGACTTGCCATGTTCCTTTACGGTATGGAAGTCATGGGCGACGGCCTGAAACAAGGGTCCGGAGCCGCACTTAAAAATGTACTTGAAAAGTTGACGCACAATGTGTTCTTTGGCGTGCTGACAGGCACACTTGTGACCGCAGTGATTCAGAGTTCGACGGCAACCATTGTGTTGGCGGTTGGCTTGATCGGTGCAGGCATTTTGAACCTGAAGCAGGCAGCCAGCATTGTCATGGGTGCCAATATCGGCACGACAGTCACCGCACAGATTATCCGACTGATGGATTTGGAGACCTCGGAGAATTCTCTGCTGGCGTTCTTGAAGCCGGATATGCTGGCACCAATGGCTTTGGTCATCGGCATTATTCTGCTACTGTTCATCAATAAGCCGGTTACCCGAAATGTGGGCAGCGTTGCCATCGGTTTTGGCATTCTGTTTACCGGTTTGATGTCCATGACCGCTGCGGTGAAGCCTTTGGCTGAATCTGACTTCTTCATGGAAGTGTTGGCTTATTTTGCTCAGACTCCCGTGGTCGGCATCCTGGCCGGTCTGGTCTTGACTGTGATCGTCCAGAGTTCTTCCGCCATGGTTGGTATTCTGCAGGCACTGTCTTCCACCGGTGCATTGACCTTTGATTTGATCTATCCCATCATTATGGGCATCAACTTGGGCACCTGCGTTGTGACCGCTCTGATCTGCTCCATTGGTTCTTCCAAGGATGCAAAGCGCATCAGCGTGGTTCATATCGTGTTCAACTGCGTTGGCACGATTGTGTTTATGATCGTGATGACTATGGTTCATTCCTTCGGCGGCTTCCCTGAGCTGTGGACGAAGGTGGTGGACAGCGGTGATATCGCAAACTTCCAGACGGTGTTCAACATTGCCACTGCAGTTGTCCTGCTGCCCTTTGCTGATCTGCTGGTGAAGCTGGCCTGCAAGGTCGTCAAGGATGATCCCGAGGATGAGGATCTGTATCCCGAGATGGCATCTCTGGATAAGAACCTGATGATTTCTCCCACTATCGCTCTGGCTCAGGTGAGCTGTGGCGTGGCATCCATGGCAAAAGCAGCCAAGGATAATGTGGGTCTGAGCCTGAAGCAGTTCAAGAGCTACGAAGCCAAGCGGGCAGAGAAAATCCAGCGTTATGAGGATCGTATCGACCAGTTTACGGATACTGCCGATAATTACATGATCGAAATGGCTCCTCATATCGAAACAGAGAGCGACAACATCCAGCTCAATATGCTGATGCAGTGTGTGCGTGATGTGGAGCGTATCGGTGATTATGCCACCAACTTCGAGGAGATGGCTTGTAAGATGGCTCACTCTGAGCATAGCTTCTCTACCGGAGCCATGAAGGAACTGGAACTGCTGGGCGATGCAGTGCTGGAAATCCTCCGCTTGACTGTGGATGCCTTGGAAACTGAAAGTGACACCACGGCTCGCCGGATTGAGCCGCTGGAGGAAGTCATTGACGATATGGTGCTGGAACTGAAAAACCGTCACACCGATCGTCTGTGCCGCAGTGTCTGCACCATCGACAGTGGACTGGTGTTCATGGATGCACTGACTTACTTTGAGCGTACCGCAGACCAGTGCTCCAATATTGCCATGCAGCTGCTGGGCCGCCATAATGAAGACATCAAGAAGAACCACCATGTCTATCTGGCAGAGCTTCACGCTTCCGGCGATCAGTCCTATCTGGCAGAACACAAAAACCGCAGAGAGCAGTATTTGGTCCCCCTGGAAAACATCAAATACTAATCAGATGAAATGCAAAGCACCCGAACAAACGTTGTTTGTTCGGGTGCTTTTTTGATTGAGATTTGATGTGCTTATTCCACTCGTACAAGCCCGTATTCCAGAATGGTGACTGTCATGCCGTCTTTGACATAGTCCAGAAATTCATCGCCCAGACAGTCCACCACAGGCATGGTGACATCATCCAGCCACACATCAGCCAGAACAGCTCCGGCGCAGGCCAGAGAGTCAATGTGATTGGAAAAGAGCATACAGGCGGGCTGGCGCTTCATAGCGCAGGCGCAGTATAGAACCATACCGCCTGTGGTGGAACCAATCGTCTGGGGCAGACACAGTGCTTGACCGGCTAAAGGCTTGCCCATCAGCTCAGGATTGTTCTGGTCGTTGCATTTTGCGGACTTGTCACCGAATTGCAGTGCCTTCTGTAAGGATGCCAAGGTGTTGAAACCGCTGTGGGTGACCACAGCCTTTGCGGTTGCAGTGCCGGGAGTGACCACTCTTCCTTTGAACTCTTTCATGATCCGTTTCCTCCCTTCGTGATCTGAACCAGAATTTCATCGTCCGTGTAGTAACGGGCGGTAGTGTAGGTGCGCAGCTTGTTGGAGGAGGTGATTACCGGCATCGTTGCGCAGAGCGGATTGTTCATGTACATCAGCGGGCAGATGTAGCTGGTAATGACACCGGTGGCCTTCAAACGAGGGGCATAAGGCGTCTGTTCAAACTCTTTGAGTACCTTAGGTGCGGCGGTGAATACGGTGGGAATCACAACCTTGCTGTTTCCGGCGTCTTTCAAGCCCTGTTCCACCCGGTCGGTCCAGTCCTTCAGTTGTTGCAGGCTCATGTGAGGACAGCCCATAAAGCAAAGTTTAGGCTTTGCGTTGGGGTTCTTCCAGATCATCGGATAGCCGGCCTTGACCCGCTCCAGTTCCGCATCGTCAATCACATATTCTTTGGCGTTGGGAACCAGAAGATCCTGACCATACAGTTTGGCCTCAGGCGTCAGGTTGTCAATGTGGTACAGACCCACTGCACCGTTAGAAGCTGTGGCCGCACCGAAGTCTTTCAAGTACGTGCAGGTCGCATCGTCCAGCGTGGAGCCGATCCATTGATCCAGACCTACGATGTAAGGCACATCTTCCATCACCTTCATGCCAATAGCGCTGCCGAGCAGCTGTGCTTCCGGTTTTTTGGAGGTGGCAATCCGAATGCGCCAAGTTGCTTTGCGGCCCTCATTGGTCAAAAGTCCGAAGTAGGGGACATAGCCCACGATCGAGCCCATCAAATCGAGAATACCGCTGTTGCGGTTGCAGCGTGCGCCCAATACGGAGTTGGCATAGACCACGGCAGAGGATTCTGCCCAGCTCAGCACGTCGCCCATCTTGGGTTTGTTGCCAACTTCGTCCATGTAACAAGTGCAGCTGAAGGCGTCCGGGTCCATCAGACCCAGCTTGGTCAGCTGTCCTTCGTAAAAATCCTGCTTGTTGTACATGAACTTATTGAAGATAAGGCGCTGTAAGGGATTCGCCGGCACATTTTTATCCAGCGGACGGGGATCAACAGAGAACTTTTGCTGAGAGAGTGCCCCGGCCTCAATCAGCTGATCCATCAGGTCGTAGACAGGCTTGATGACACCCAGACCGAAGGAAGTGACCAAATGGTTATATGCTCCGGTCACCGGAACGAGTTTTTCTGCGCCAAAGGCTTCTCCAAACTTGATCAGGGTCTTAAGTATTTTAGCCATCGTCTGGCCCTGCTCACCGTCCAGAATTGCCTGCTGTTCTTTTGTAAGGATCATGATAATCACCCTTTCTTGCTGTGGGGGAGTGGAATCAAAGTTTCATACAGACGTCCCAAGCCTGCCAAATGACGGTGCGCAGATTGCCTACATGGGAAGCGTCGCCAATGACATGGACATGCTTGCTCTTTGGAGCCAGCGGAGCAGGCTTGTAGCCCACAGAAAGAATGACACTGTCTGCATTGATTTTGAATTGTTTGCCGTCCTTGTCGGTGACAAAAACGCCGTCCTCGGTCACTTCGATGAGTTTGGTTTTCAGATGGACAGGAACCTGATAGGTCTTGAAGAAGTCACGCAAATAGCTGGTGTTGGCCAGACAAATACCCTTGGAAACGATCAGATCATCCAGCATTTCCACGATGACAGGCTTCTTGCCCTGCAAATACAGGTCGTATGCAATCTCGCAGCCAGTCAGACCGCCGCCGACAATGACCACCTGATTGCCCACTTGCTGATTGCCCAGCAGATAATCCACAGCCTGAATGGCACGCTCACTGCCTTTGACCGGCAGACGGTTGGCAACCGCACCGGTGGCAATGATCACTTCATCCGCATGGAGAGCGTTAACATCGGTGATCTCGGTGTTCAGATGGATTTCAATGGGATACTTGGTCACTTCACGGCGATACCACGCAATCAAATCCCGGTCTTTTTCCTTGAAGGAGGGAGCGGCAGCGGCGATAAAGACTCCGCCCAGACGGTCACTCTTCTCGTAGACGGTCACCTTGTGCCCGCGCTTAGCGCAGACGATGGCGGCCTCCATGCCGCCGATGCCGCCGCCAATAATGGCAATCTGCTTTACGGCCTTGGCAGGCGTAATTTTGTACTTCTTGGACTGCATTACCGGCGGATTCAGCGCACAGCGAGCCATATGGCTGGCGTCCTGGATAGACTGAGCGTTGGCAACGCCTTTGTAGTGGGACATATTGAAACAGCCGTTGTGGCAGCAAATACAGGGGCGAATGTCCTCCAGACGATCTTCCAGAAGTTTGGTCACCCATTCAGAATCGGCCAAGAACTGACGGGCCACACCCATGGCGTCGATTCGGCCTTCGGCAATGGCCTGAGCGCCCACATCCGGCTCCATACGACCGGCACAGACCACAGGGATATCGACAAACTGCTTGATGTGTGCCACATCATCCAAATTGCAGTTTTGGGGCATATACATGGGAGGATGAGCCCAGTACCAGGAGTCATAAGTGCCGTTGTCGGCGTTGAGCATATCGTAGCCGGCATCCTGCAAATATTTTGCGGCCTTTTCACTTTCTGTCATGTCACGGCCGATCTCGTCATAGGTTTCTCCGGGCATAGCGCCGTAGCAGAAATCCTTCACCTTGGATTCCACACTGTAACGGAGAGAAACAGGGTAGTCATCGCCGCAGGCGGCCTTGATGGCCTTTACAATGGCAACGGGGAAGCGGTAGCGGTTTTCAAAGCTGCCGCCATATTCATCGGTGCGCTTGTTGGTGTAGTTCAGTGGGAATTGGTCCAGCAGATAACCTTCGTGGACAGCGTGGACTTCCACACCGTCCACACCGGCCTTTTTCAGCAGAACAGCTGTCTTGGCAAAGGCATCGATCATCTCTTCAATTTCCTTGACCGTCAAAGCACGAGTCGTGACCTTGTCACTCCAACGGGAAGGCAGTTCGCTGGGGCTGGCACACAGATAAGGCACATCGATGATGGGCTTTGCCAGTGTGCGGAGAACAGGGTTGTTGTGAATGGGAACCAGAGGGTCCGGAATGGCAAAAGAACGGCCCATGCCGGCGGTCAGCTGAACAAAGAGCTTGGCTCCGGTCTTGTGGATCTCCACCATGTAGTCCTTTAACTGCTCGAATTTCTTTTCGCCCTGCCACAACCACTTTCCAAAGTAGGTGTCCCGGATGGGTGCAATGCCGGGAATAATCAAACCCACATTGTTCTTTGCTTTTTCCAGAAAGAAATCAGCCGCTTCCTGATCGAAATGATTGGGTTCCATCCAGCCAAACAGGGAGGTGCCGCCCATAGGACAGAGGACAATGCGGTTTTTAATGGTCACATTGCCGATGTTCCAAGGGGTAAACAATGCTTCATACTTGGGGTCCATAACATCACTCACTTCCATCATGATCAATTAACATGGATTCCTACCATTTTATTATAGCACCGGCACTTTATTCGTCAAATGCACTAAAGTGCTGATAAAATGATGGAAAGAAACGAAACGGAAGAAAACGAGAGTATAAGAATCGAAAAAGTATATAAATTCTAAAAAAGTGAAAAATAACGATAAAATAGCGTGATTTGATGTTGTAAAATGCAACAAAAGGCTGATAGTGTAGATACCATCAGCCTTTTTCTCGTTGTTATTCCTGTAGGAAACTCATGAAATTCTCTTTGCACTTCAATGCGGAAATTGTAGGCCGTCCCAGATCCTCTCTTGCGCCAATGGCACAGGTCACTTCAAGGAAACAGGGGCCGGAAGTGATGGCTGCCGTGTGGAGCAGCTGATCCAGCGTGTCAAAATCGTCAGCGTGACCGACCCAGTTGTAACCGCAGGCATGGGCGACCTGACAGAAATCAATTTGTGCGGCAACCGTGGGCATACCGCCGACGGTTTCGTGGGCGCCGTTGTTGATGACGACGTGAATGAAATTCTCCGGATGAGTGGCACCAATGACAGCCATGGCACCCATGTGCATCAGGGCAGCACCGTCACCGTCGATGCACCAGAATCTTTTGTGGGGCATCTGTAATGCGGCACCGAGGGTGATAGAGGAACTGTGTCCCATGGAACCGACGGTGAGGAAATCTCTGCGATGATCTTCACCACGCTGTTCTCTCAATTCAAACAGTTCTCGGGATGCCTTTCCGGTGGTGGAGATGATGGGATCATCCTGAGAAACTGCGAGAACGTGCCGGATGATCTCTTCACGCTTCATCTGGTTGTCATTGTGATAGTCTACCGGCTGATTGAAGGTCAAGCTGCCCTTTCGGATCACAAAAGCAACGGACTTTCCCTGAGCCAGCAAACCACGATAGCGTTCCATCACGGCGGCAGTTTCTGCTTCGGTCGTGTCAGAACGGATGACAAAAGCAGAAATGTCCATATCTTCCAGCAGTTTCAGCGTGATTTCGCCCTGATAAATGTGCTGCGGTTCATCGTGGACACCGGGCTCGCCACGCCATCCCACGATGAACACCGTAGGAATGGCATAAACCTTGTCGTTGAGCAGAGAGGCCACAGGGTTGATGATATTTCCTTCGCCGCTGTTTTGAAGATAGACCACAGGGACTTTGCCGGTAGCCAGATGATAACCGGCAGCCAAGGCAGTGCAGTTGCCCTCGTTGGCGGCGATGATGTGATGGGCGGGGTCGATGCCATAGGTGTGCATCAGATAATTGCACAGTGCTTTGAGCTGGGAATCCGGCACGCCGGTGTAAAAATCAGCGCCGATCAGCTTGGTCAGTGTTTCAACATTCATATCAATACCTCGTCAGTTGATTTCGTCAATCAGAGTGATAATGTCTTTGATGGGCATCAGTCGGTCATCGACTTCTTTGGCACGGTGATAGCGAAGAATGTCCTGGGCCGTCTGCTGCATGGCAGGGAAGGCGCTGCGAGTCAGCTGGTTTGCGTAGATAACAATGTTGACACCGTGGGAAGCCAGTTCTTCCTCTGTGATGGAGTTGAAGGAAGAGGGGACGACAACGATGGGGGTCTTTGGGTCAATGTTGCGGAATTTGTCGCAGAATTCCAGAATTTCAGCAGGATCTTTCTTTCTGCTGTGGATCATGATTGCGTCAGCACCGGCTTTGACATAGGCTTTGGCGCGGGTCAGTGCATCTTCCATGCCACGCTCCAAAATCAGACTCTCGATTCGGGCGATAATCATGAAATCTTGGGTCAGCTGCACTTCCTTGCCGGCGGAGATTTTAGCGCAGAAATGCTCAATGCTGTCCTGCGTCTGGGGGACCTCGGTGCCGAACAGACTGTTCTTTTTCAGACCAGTTTTGTCCTCGATAATTACAGCGGACACACCCATGCGCTCCAGAGAACGAACCGTGTAAACGAAGTGTTCGGTCAAACCGCCTGTGTCGCCGTCGAAAATAATAGGTTTGGTGGTGACTTCCATAACATCATCAATGGTGCGGAAACGGGAGGTCATGTCGACCAATTCGATGTCAGGCTTGCCTTTGGCAGTGGAGTCGCACAGAGAGGAAATCCACATCGCATCAAACTGATCCAGTTTGCCCTCTCGTTCGACAACCGTCTTTTCGGCAATCAGGCCAGTCAGACCGCTGTGTACCTCGAGTGCCTTCACGATGGGGCAAATGTCAATCAACTGTTTCAGATGCTTGCGGCGATACTCCGGCATTCCCAGTTTTTCAATCTGCTGCTTTTCCTCCTGCTTGACCTCAGGGGTACGGGTATAGGGGACTTCAATCAGTTCACCGCCGTTTTTGCACAGGGTGTGCAAAAGTCGATCGCGGATGGAGCGCTCGGGGCCGTCATTCCAGTTGTCACCGTGGATGACATAATCCGGATGGAGTTCAGACACCACTTCGTCATAGTGGATGGAATCCTGAACGATGACGGAGTCAACACCGGGGATGGAGCGGTAGAGATTCATCCGCTCTTCCAAGGAAATGGTGGGGAAGCGGTTGTAGCGGATCGATGCTTGATCGGTCATGGCACCGACCACAACACGGCCGTATTTTTGCGCTTCTCGGATGATGTTAAGATGTCCGTCGTGAATGACATCCGTGCAGAAGCAGGTATAAACAGTTTTCATTTCGTTGCTCATTTTTCGTTCTCCTTGTAAATGACCGGAGTAGTGATGTTTAGTTCAGACAGGGCATCACCAAACACGCAGAAGAAATTGTGGATGTCCTGTGCGTCGATTGCGCCCAGTGCGCAAAGACGGAAGGTATCTGTGTTCGAAATTTTTCCTGGATAAATGGTGAAACCATGCTCGTAACAGTAATCGTGGATTTTTTCAAAATCCCAGTTTGGATCGTCGGGATAGAGGACAGAAACCACCAGCCCGGACTGCAGCTCAGGTTTGATGTAGTCACGGAATCCCAGTAGATCCAGTTCCTCGTGGATGGCGTGAAAGACTCTGGTGTGCCGTGCCCATTTTGCGGATTCGCCCTCTGCAAAGTATTCGTTCAGTGCCTGTCTTGTGGCGTAAATCGTCTGTACCGGCGGAGTGAAGTGCATCTGACCGGTCTTTTCAAAGAAGTCGTACTGAAGGAACAGGTTGCAATAATAGGAACGCTTGGGATAGTTCGCGGAGGCTTCAATGATGGAGCGGTTTCCGATGATAAAGGACAAGCCGGTCATGGCCATCAAGCCTTTCTGAGCGGAAGCCATGCAGAAGTCAATGTTGTCCTTTTCGATGTCGATGGGACGCATGGCGAGGGAAGAGGTGGTGTCTACGGTAAACGTGGCGCCATACTTGTGCGCCAATGCGCCGATTTCACGAATGGGGTTCAAAAGACCGGTGCCGGTTTCGTGATGGGTGGTGTGAACCAGTGCAATGTCTGGATTTTGCTGCAATACAGATTCCACCTTGTTCAGATCCGGCTGTTCGTTTTCAGGGAACTTCAAGTCGATGAAAGGAAGGTTGTAGTATGCGCAGATTTCGGCAGCCCGAGCGCTGTATGCGCCGTTGTCCACAATGAGGACTTTTTTATCAGCGGGAAGAAGGGAGTTGATGCAAACATCAATGTTGATGGTTCCAGAGCCGCAAAAAAGAACCGAGGTGTACTTGGTAGGATCGCCGTGAACGATCTTGACCAAATCTTCTCTCAGATCCTTCATCATGGATGCGAATTCTTTTTCTCTGGGGCAGATATCCGGCACGACCTGAGCCAGTTTAACCGTGTCAGTCGTGGTCGAAGGACCGGGATTGAGCAAAATGTTCCGACGGATACCTAAGGATGCAATGGTTTTTTGATCAAACATAATAATCTTCCTTTTCTGTTCATTCTTTCATTAGATAAAAGTAGGATGAACTGAAATATTTGCTTATGATAGTGAAAATAAATCAAATTTTGTTCAATATTCGATTTATCAATCTGTTGTGGGAACATAATAATGCTGC
>SAMEA104404100__coassemble_1554_pt1 | contig 20318 bp, 19 predicted proteins | sample SAMEA104404100__metabat2_low_PE_082 | metagenome-assembled genome bin SAMEA104404100 (sample SAMEA104404100) | Balaenoptera acutorostrata
AAGTTGACGGTGCTGACCAGTTCTCTGGAGATCGCCAATATCCTGTCTGCTTCCGCTACGGTAAATTTAATTTTGATTGGCGGCGAGTATTCCAGCAGCACTAAGAGCTTTGGCGGCGAATCCGCCATCCGGAACTTGCAGCAGTACTATGTGGACAAGGCCTTTATTTCCAGCCGAAGTGTCAGCATCGAGCATGGCATCACGGATACCAACGATGTGGCAGCGACCATGCATCGCATCATGCTGAACCACGCCAAGATGAAGTATCTGGTGGTGGATCACTCCAAGCTGGGCTTTGACTCCTTCTCTCAGGTAGGCCCGGTCAGTCAGCTGGACGGCATCGTCTGTGACAGAGAGTTCTCTCCGGAGTGGAAGGAATTTTTGAACCGAGAACAGGTTCGTATGTATTGAATTAATCGGACTTCATTGGGGCGGATCCAAAGGGATCCGCCCCTTGTTTTTTTACTTTTTGTCGACGAACTTCTCAACGGGCTTAATGCCCATGGCTTCAAAGCTCTCCTTGAAGGGGGCGTAAGCGATGCCCTTCTCGGTGATGATGCCGGTGACCAGGCTGTGGTCGGTGACATCGAAGCAGGGATTCACCACGCCGACTCCCTCAGGAGCCATGCGTTTGGCGTACCAAGTTTCGGTGACTTCCTTGGCGGGACGCTGCTCAATGTGGATCTCATCGCCGGACTCCATGGTCATGTCGATGGTAGAGGAAGGAGCGCAGACATAGAAGGGGATACCATAGTGCTTGGCGATGATAGCCACACCGCTGGTGCCAATCTTGTTGGCAAAGTCACCGTTGGCAGCCACACGGTCGCAGCCCACGAAGACAATGCCGATTTTGCCTTCCTTCATGCTGTAAGAAGCCATGTTGTCGCACTGCACATAGGTGTCAATGCCGGCGGCCTGCATCTCGTAAGCACTCAGACGAGCGCCCTGCAGCAGAGGACGGGTTTCGTCGCAGTAGACATGCAGGTCCTTCTTTCCGTCCCAGCCGTTCTCCAGAGCGATATACATGGGAGCCAGAGCGGTGCCGTACTTGGCGGTAGCCAGAGTGCCAGCGTTGCAGTGGGTCATGATGCCCACGCCCTTGCCCAGCTTCTCCAGCAGCTCAAAGCCATACTGGCCGATGTTGCGGCTGATCTGGATGTCTTCCTCACGGATGGCGTTGGCCTCGTTCATCAGGCGGACCTTCATGTCGGCCACGCTGGTGGTGTCCTTCTCGGCCAGCAGCACAGCGTGCATACGGTTCAGAGCCCAAGACAGGTTGACAGCGGTGGGACGAGAGGAGTTGACATACTCCATGATCTTGGTGCAAAGCTCCACGAACTCATCCATGTTTTCGGTGTCGATCTGGTTGGCCAGAACATAGTAAGCATAAGCGCCGCAGACACCGATTGCGGGTGCGCCACGGACACGCAGAGCGTAAATGGCTTCCCAAATATCCTCAGCCTTGTCCAGTGTGAGGTACTTGGTTTCATTGGGCAGCAGGGTCTGATCTAGCAGAACCACATGCTTCAGGTCGTCAGAAAGACGGACGGTATCCATATTCAGAGCATTTTCCATAAGTAAATTCTCCTTTTTATATGCTCCCGGTTCCCACACGGGAAACCGGGAAAGTAATTGAGTTACGTTGAATTACTGGGCGTCGACAGCAGCGACAGCGTTGGTCAGGACAGCCAGGAAGTCCTTGCCGGTCTTCTTGGCATCACGGTTCATGATGTAGTCGATACCGGCGGTGACGCAGATCTTCTCGGCGCGGGCACGCTTATCCTGATCGGCGATGGTGGTGATGTCCTTAACATTGGCCATGCCAACGATACGGCGGATCATTTCCGTGCCGGAGATGGCGGCGGTGTCAGCCAGAATGGTGTCCAGATAGTACTCCATGTAGGCTTTGTTCTTGCACATGGTGTCGGTGACATGCTCCTCATAGTAAGCACGCATCTTGGTCATGGTCATGTCGATGACATCGACCAGAACAGACTCGACCCAAGCGCAGAACTCCTTGTTGCCGGCGGCATCGCCGTTGGCCCAAGCGAAGATCATGTTGGCGATGATGTTGCCGATGTCATAGCCCATGGGGCCGTAGAAGCAGAACTCAGGGTCAAAGACCATGGTGGATTCATCGTTGATGAAGATGGAGCCGGTGTGCAGATCACCGTGGATCAGGGACTGGGCACGGGTCATGAAGTCCATCTTGCACTTTGCAACTTCGCAGTGCAGGGCTTCGTCGTCGTACAGCTTCTCCTTAACGAAGTCAGCTACGGGAGCAAAGACATTGTTGCGGTGCTTCTCGTCGTTGAAGGGCTCGGTGAACACCAGAGCCTCGGAGATGTCGCACAGCTCGGGGTTGATGTACTTGCGCTGCAAAGCCTTCTTCTCCTGGTGGTCCATGACTACGTCGGTGGTGCCCATCAGCACCTGTGCCAGGAAGGTGGAGATCTGGTCAGCAAACTTGGGGAAGATCTTGTGCTGCATCATAGCGGTACGCATGATGATGTGATCGCTCAGATCCTGCATGCCGCAGGCGCTCATGACGGTATCATAGAAGTAGATCTCAGGCACATAACCGGGAGCCAGCTTGCCCTGCAGAATCAGGATCTCAGACTCAATACGGTTACGGTCGGTGTCCAGCTTCATGTCCTCGGAGATACGAGCGGAGTCGCCGGCCTGCTTAATGATGGCGCTGTGGCCCTTGGCGTCCTGTACCTTGAAGATAAAGTTCAGGTTGCCGTCACCGATCTCCTTGCAGGTCATAGTGGCGGTATCCCAGCCGAAATCGGGCAGCTTAACTTTGGCATACTCGATGGCATCATCCGTTTTCATCAGAAAATAAGTATCAAACTTGGACATAACAATTCCCTCCGTTTAATAATATAGACGATTTTGCGTGATGGTTAATCCCACCTAAATTCTAGCTTATATTGTACTCTGTTTGCACGAATCTGTCAATAACAAAACGGACAAAATCCCACAAAACAAACAGAAACGGACATTGCAAACAGAACCACCGATCAAAAACCAAAAAACAGGAAAACCTACTGGTGTCTGGGGTTATATCCGTTTTTAGGCGGGATAAAAAGCGCAACAAAAGCGGAAAAAACGGGGTGTTGTGAGAAAACCACAACACCCCGTCGAAATTTTTGTCAAAACTTCCTAGAAGCGACCGGTTCAGACCGGATTTTTCGCAGTTAGAAAGCTTGAGCGGAAGGGGGAATCAATCCTCCTTGGAAGTAGCATAGGCAGCGATCAGAGCCAGGCAGAGGACGGCACCCTTGACGGCGGGAAGCACATAGTACATAACGCCGGACATGGTCAAGCCGTTTTCAAGGACGGTGATCAGCAGAGCGCCGATTGCGGTACCCAGAGCGTTGGGCTTTTCAGCACCGCCGACGGAACGGCCGATAAACACAGCGGCCAGAGAGCTCATCAGGTAGGAGTCAGAACCGTTGATCTGAGCGGCCAGGTTACGAGAGCAAACCATGATACCGCCGATTGCGATAAACACAGCGGCGAACATACCGGCCATGAAACGCATCTTCTTGACATTGATACCGGACAACTTAGCAGCGGTGCGGTTGCCGCCCATGGCGTACAGGTAGCGGCCATACTTGGTGCGCTCCAGCAGGACCCAGCAAACCACGACGCAGACGATCATGATGATGTAGATCCAAGGCTCCTTGCCGATGGCACGAGCGCCGTCGGACCAGCCCTTAGCCAGTGCGGTGTTGTCGCCGCCGTGGAGAGCTGCGAACCACTTAGGACCGCCCAGACCAGCGGAAACAGCGGAACCACCGGTGAAGGCGAGGCCCAGACCCTGATGGACGAACTGCAGAGCGCAGGTAGCCAGCATATCGGGGATCTTGCAGACCAGAATCAGGAACATGGTCAGCAGGTACATGACCATGGCGAAGATAACGGTGATGATGATTGCGGCCCAGAGGGGAAGTGCAAACCACAGGCACAAAGAGGCGAACACGTAGGCGCAGAAGGTGCCGAGGGTTGCGGCGGACATATCGAAGCCATCCGGAGCCATCGAAACGGTGGCGGCCATAGCAAAGATGGTCAGAACGGACATGGCGCGCAGGATGTTGACGAGGTTAGCGACGGAGAAGAAGCGGGTGCCGTTGATTGCAGTGAAGATGATCACAGACAGCACAAGCACGATGACAGCGGCCCAGCTCAGCAGCATGCGGCCGGCTTTTTTAACATTAGCATTTTGAAGCATATCTTTTTCCTCCCAATAGTGGAATGTCTGGGATCAACCGGCCACGAAGGCTTCGGTAGCACCGGTGGAGTAGTGCATGATCTCATCCTCGCTGGTCTTTGCGGTTTCCAGTTCAGCAGTGATACGACCGTCGAACATGACGTACATACGGTCGGTGATGCTCAGCAGCTCGGAGTTTTCGCAAGTTGCGTAGATCACGCAGTTGCCTTCCTTAGCAATCTGGTTGATCAGACGGAAGATTTCCATATTTGCGCCGACGTCGACGCCCTTGGTAGGCTCGTCGAAGATGTACACATCGCAGTCAGCGGCCAGCCACTTACCGACGACGACCTTCTGCTGGTTACCACCAGACAGCAGGGCCACCTTCTGGTTGATCGAAGGAGTCTTGATGCCCAAGTCTTCCACGAAGTGAGTTGCGTTCTTAGCGGCGGCACTGCGGTTGACAAAGGACAGGTGGCAGAACCGATCGAGGCTGGCGGCGGCCAGGTTGAAGTTCACGGTCTCATTGACCAGAACGCCTTCCTTACGCCGCTCTTCCGGAACCAGAGCGATGCGGTTCTTGACGGCATCGGTCGGAGTCTTCAAATTCAACTCCTTGCCGTTGAGGATGATCTTGCCGCCGGCTTTGCGGTAGGCGCCGAACAGAGTCTTGCACAGCTCCGTCTTGCCGCCGCCGACCAAACCGGCCAGACCGACGATTTCGCCCTTGCGGACGTACATGGAAACATCCTTGACACGGCCTTCGCGTTCAGTCAGATGCTCGACCACCAGAGATGTTTCACCAATATCACAGACTTCCTTGGGGAAGTTTTCTTCGAAAGAACGACCCAGCATCTTGTCCACGATCTCCTTAGAGGTAGTCGCAGGCGTGATGGGAGTGGTGTCCACGATCTCGCCGTTACGCATAACGGTGTAGCTGTCGCAGATACGCAGGACCTCCTGGATGCGGTGGGTGATAAAGATGACGGCCATGTTCTCGGTTTCACGCAGGTGGCGCACGACCTTGAACAGCTCGTCAGTTTCAGAGTCAGACAGAGGAGCGGTAGGTTCGTCCAGAATCAGGAAGTTGCACTTGTTTTCGATTGCTCGGGCAATCAGAACCATCTGCTTCTGGGCCAGAGTCAGCTTGCTGCAGAGCTGGGTCACATCCAGGTCCACATTCAATCGTGCCAGAACTTCCTTTGCCTTCTTGCGGATCTGGGCATAGTTCATAAAGAACTTGCCCTTCATGTTCATGACGGTGTCATTGAACATAACATTTTCGGCTACGGTCAGAGAGGGGATCAAAGCCATATCGACTTCCTGATACACAATCTGAATGCCAAGTTCTTTTGCAGTTTTCGGGTTGCGGATTTCGACGGGTTCTCCGTTGTAGAGGATCTCGCCGGTATAAGTGGGGTTGGAGCCGGCCAGCACCTTCATCAGGGTGGATTTACCAGCGCCGTTTGCACCCATAACGGCGTGAATCACACCGGTGCTGATCTCAAAATCGCAGTCTGAGAGTGCCTTGACGCCGGGAAATTCAATGGAAACTTTTTTCGTTCCAAGTGTGATTTTATCCATAGATTCCCTCTTTTCAGTCTTTCACACTGCACCGTGAAGGAGTCAGTGTGGAAGTTCGGGGCGTCGGAAACGGGCTCCGACGCCCCGCTTTGCTACATGTTATCGGTGTGGATCAAATTGATCCGGTTTGATTAGTGACCGAGCAACTCAGTCATCCAATCGCAGGTGGGCATCCAAGAAACATCGGTGTAGTTCTCGTCAGCAACCTGATCCAGGTTCTCGATATTGATGCCTTCCTTGCTCATGACCTGCTCCTGAGTAACGATGCTGGAGGGGATCTCCAGCCAGTCGCCGATCTCAGCGTCGTAGCAGGAAGCGGCAGCGATTGCATCATACTCATCGGCCATTTCCAGAGCCAGAACGCGACATGCGAACTCGCCGTTGGAAGTCCAGTTGGTGGTGGCGCAAGCCTTCCAGTTCTTGCCTTCCTGCATGAACTGGATGTCCTCGTTGCAGATGTCAACGGAGACCATGGGGATCTGAGAGTTAGCCTCGACCAGAGCCTGATACACGCCCTGAGCGTAAGCATCGTAGCAGCACCAGATACCGTCGATATCCTCGGTATCGTTGTACTTCTGCAGGGTTGCAGCAGTCACGTCACGCATGGAGGAGGTGGGGTTGGAGTTGTCGATGGGAGCGATACGCTCGACATTGACGATCTTGCCGCTGTCCAGGTAGGGCTGATAGCCGACCTGACGACGATCGAAGGGGCTGTTGAAGCCAGCGCCCTGCTGAACCTGCAGGATACGGACTGCCTCACCGGCGTCGACCTTATCCTTGTTCAGCTTCAGCAGCTCTTCAACCAGAGAAGCGGCGAAGCCGGCATCCTGCTGGAAGAACTGAGTGACGCCCTCAATCTTAGCGGTCTGGCCGTTGGCATCCTTGAAAGGAGTGTCAAAGGTGGCGATCTTCAGATCGGGATACTGCTCCAGGATGCCGCTCAGGAAGTCCCAAGCATATTCCTGGCCGCCGTGAGAGACCATCAGGCCGTCATACTTAGCTGCGCACTGAGCAACGGTTTCCTTCCAAGTATCTGCGTTATCATTGCAGAAGAAGGTGTCGGCCTGCATGCCCAGCTTTGCGGCGGTAGCCTCAAAGGACTCGGACCACATCTGGAAGATGGTGGCGGGGGTCATCAGCATGATGTAAGCGACCTTCTTACCTGCGAGAGGAGATTCCACATTGGTTTCCTGCTCATTGTTGGTGGAGACGGAGCCCTGGTTAGAACCACTACCGGGAGTGGATGCGTTGCCGCCGCCGCAAGAGACCAAAGCAAAGGCCATTGCGAGGGCCAACAACATAGCGACTAGTTTTTTCATTTTCATGGTAATCCTCCTTAGATAATTTCACCAAGACGGTGTTGCCTCGGTATTGTCAATTTAGCACAATTTAATACTTTTGTAAATCTCTCATTGTTGACTTTTGCCCGAAAATCTGTTTTTTGGAGAGTCGCACAAAAACGAGGCCTTAATTTTAGCAAAGTGCCTATAAAAGTTGGGTTGACTTTTTTGCTGTGCAGGTTCTCTAGTAATGTGTTTAGATTTTAACGATTTTTAGTACAATCCGTGCAAAGAAATTATTTTACGAAATAAATCGACTTTTTGCCTAAAAAAAGCAGCGCCAGCGAACCTTATGGTCAGCCGGCGCTGTTTTAGACAGTCATTCGGAATGAATGTTGTGTTTTATTTGGTTTTGCCCGTTTTCTTAGAGGCAACCCTTCTGAAGGATCACACAGGCGTAAGCGGAAGGCTCTGTGGTGGCCACAACCGCATAGGCATTTTTTGCCATTGTGTAGAATTTTCCGCGGGGAATCATGGCGCAGGCACTGGCACCGCGCTCGTCGTGCTTTGCAACGACAGCCTTGAACTCATCCCAGATGGGGCACTCCATGTCGGCATGGATGGCTTCCTTGTCCATAATCAGGACGGGATCGTCCACAAACACATCCAGAGGCATGACAGAGAGGATGGCGTCCAGAATGTCGCAGCCCTTCACACCGTCGCAGCGGACGAGAATGTGATCCTTCGCCATGGATGCAGCGGCAAAATTGGCATCACCGATGACGATGGTGTCGCCGTGACCCATTTCAGCCAGCACCTTCAGCAGTTCAGGGGACAGCAGGGGAGAAATACCTTTTAACATTACAATACACACCTTTCTGAGTTGGATTGGTTATCTAGAGTGTACATCACGGAAAATGAAAATTCAAGGGGGTGAACTGGGGGGATTGGAACCGCTCTTGCGGGGCGGAGCAGGACTGTGATAATATAATTTTGAATGATAAAGGGGGAATGACAGGTGCAAAGTAGAGAAGCGCTGCTGGTTCATGTGGCAGAACTTTACTATGAACAGGGAATGAGTCAGCAGAATGTGGCAGAAACCATGAGACTGAGCCGACCCACCGTGTCCCGTTTGCTGGACGAAGCAAAGGACTGCGGAATTGTGGAGATCACTGTTCACTCGCCCTTGAAAAAAGATGCGGGCTTGTCCGCACGGCTGCGGCTGGAATTTGGACTGCGGGATGCCATGGTGGTCAGCGGAAGCTATGACTATGACAAAGCTATGCGCCGATGTGCGCAGGCGGCCGGAGATATGTTCCGGGCCGTGGTGGACAGTGGCATGACGGTGGGCATTTCTTGGGGCCGTGCCATGCGGGCCTTCTGCAATCAGTTTCCGGAGCAGAAACACATATACAATGTAAATGTGGTGCAGATGATCGGCTGTCTGGGCACAGGCAATCCCCATCTGGACGGCGTGGAGCTGTCGCTGACGTTGGCAAAGAAGCTGAACGGTATGTTCCGCAATGTGTATGCCCCAGTCTATGTGGACAGCGAGTTGGTCCAGTCCTACCTGCTTCGGGAACCGTCGGTGGAGCAGGCCATCCGTCAGGCCAGACAGGCAGATATCGTGCTGTCCGGCATCGGCTCGATGGATGACGCCAACGGCAGCCTGTTCAGTGCCGGTTATTTTACGGAAGAGGAGCGCTGTGCGCTGGTGGAGTCCGGTGCAGCTGCTATTTTGCTGGGCCGAATGCTGGATCGGGACGGCGTGGAGATCAATCCCCATGGAAAGTTCGTGGTGGGCGCCGAATTGGACGATATGCGTCAGGCCAAGTGGCGCATCGGCATCAATGCCTCCGCCTCTGCCAGCAAAGCGACTCTGGCTGCCGTGCGCAGCGGATGTATCAACAGCTTGGTGGTGGATGAGCCTTTGGCACGGGCCATGCTGGAGGAAAACGGCACGCCCTATCTGAATTGAACAAAAGTTCATATATACAAGCAAATGTAAATACAGAGGGTTCCGAAGCTGCGCAAATGAAACAGAGATGGAAAAAGAATGCGTCGATTTTGTTGACATATGTTCAGCTGGATGAAACAATAGAGGCAAGCGATCGGGCAAATGCCCGTCAAAGAACAGTATCGGTTTCTATGAACGAAAGGAGACAGATGACCATGCCTAACTATACCAAGGCAGAAACTCAGGCCATTGCGAATCAGATCCGTAAGCAGATCCTTGGCATTGCGCTGAAGAGCGGCGGCTGCTATCTGGCCCAAGCTTGTTCTTCTGCAGAAATTATCTCTACTCTGTATACTCAGATCCTGAATCTGGGCCCCTCCGTTGGTGAGTGGGATGCCATTCCCTTCCCCGGTGTTCCCGGCCCCGACAACATGGACTATCAGCGTGGCAGCGCCTACCATGGTCTGTCTGCTCCCGATAAAGACCGTTTCTTCGTTTCCTGCTGCCATTACGCCAGCGTCATCTATTGCGCTCTGGTCGCCACCGGCCGCCTGAGCCCCAAGGCACTGGAGAAGTTCAATGTGGATGGCTGGAACATGGAGATGATCGGTGCGGAACATTCCCCCGGTTTTGAGAACACTGCCGGTTCTCTGGGCCAGACGGTTTCCATCGCCGGCGGCACCGCTCACGCCCGTAAGATGAAGGGCGAGACCGGCCGTGTGTTCTGCCTGCTGGGCGACGGCGAGTTGCAGGAAGGTCAGATGTGGGAGTGCGTGGAAACCGCAAGCCACTACAAGCTGGATAACTTTATTATGGTGGTTGACGCCAACGGCCAGCAGGTCGAGGGCGCCATCGAGGATCAGATGACGGAAGAGCCTCTGACGGCTCGTTTTGAGGCATTCGGTGCCAAGTGCGTCACCTGCAACGGCCACGATATCGACGATATCATCGCCGCCTGCAATGTGGAGCACAAGGACAAGCCTCTGGTGGTCATCTGCCGTACCCGCGGCACCACCGGTATGCCTCCTCTGGAGAAGCGCTATCCCTTCCTCCACTTTGTCCGTATCCCTGAGTCCGAGCGGGCTGAGTTCCAGAAGATTTACGACGAGCTGTAAGGAGGTTGACGAGAAATGAAAATCGAAGTGAATACCCACGAGAAAAACATGCTCCGTCTGGCTGCCGAGCATCCCGAAGTTCTGGTCCTGTCTGCTGACCTGGGCAGCTCCTGCGAAGTCAAGAAGTTCCGTGCTACTTATCCCGACCGTTACCTGACCATGGGCATTGCCGAGCAGAATATGTGCTCTTGGGCTGCCGGTCTGGCGCGGGAAGGCTATCGTCCCTTCCTGCACACCTTCTCCGTGTTCCTGTACCGTCGTATTCTGGACCAGCTGGAGATGAGCGTGGCTTACCCCAACCTGCCCGTGGTTTTCGTGGGCTTTGTCCCCGGTATCACCACCCCCGGCGGTGTGACCCATCAGTCCATCAACGATGTGGGCGTCCTGCGTACCGTTCCCAACATGGCTATCTTTGATATCGGTGATGCCACCGAGATCGAGGGTGTGCTGGATCTGGCTTACAACTATAACGGCCCCGTCTTTATCCGTATGCTTCGTAAGGAAGTGCCCCGTCTGTTCCCCGCAGATGAGCCTATGCAGTTCAACCGTGCCCGCGTCCTGAGCGAGGGCGATGATGTGCTGATCCTGTCCTCCAGCATCTGCACCGAGGAAGCAATGCGTGCCACTGCCGTCCTGAAGGATCGTGGTGTGTCCGTCCAGCATATGCATGTGTCCACCCTGAAGCCCTTCACCGATCCCACCATTGTGGAAGCTCTGAAAAAGTGCAAGCATGGTGTGGTCACCATTGAGAACCAGTACGATATCGGCGGCCTGTCCAGCGCTGTGTCCGAAGTTATCGCCGAGAACGGCTTGAACAAGCGTCTGGTTAAGATCGGCCTGCCCGGTTATCCCCATGGCGCATCCAAGATGTACCTGATGAAGAAGTATGGCATCGATGCCATGCATCTGGTGAGCGCAGTCGAGAATCTGATCGGCCGTGACCTGAATATCACCGAGCAGGACCTGCTGGAAGAGCGTTATGTGGACTTCCTGGAAGTCTGATTCCTGAAAAATCGAATCTTTCAAGTACCCTCTAAAAAGAACGCACACAGGCTTGCCCGTGTGCGTTCTTTGCGTTAGAATAGAGAAAAAGTTAGCTGTGGACCGTTGTCCGTCATTACAACATTTAGGAGGAGTAATTATGAAGATCGTTAATTTGGGTTCTCTGAATGTGGACCATGTCTATCGGGTCGATCACTTTCTGCAGCCCGGCGAAACCAAGGCATCCCGTACCATGACCACCAATGCCGGTGGCAAGGGCCTGAACCAGTCTGTGGCGGCCTCTCGTACCGGAGTGGATGTGTACCATGCCGGTTTTTATGGCGAGGGCAGTGAGATCTTGATTGATGCGCTGAACCGTGCGAACGTCAAGCTGGATCTGCTGGAAAAGAAGGATATGCCCAACGGCCACGCCATCATTCAGGTGGATGACGCCGGACAGAACTGCATCCTGCTCTATGGCGGCACCAATGTCTGCCTGACAGAGGAGTATGTGGATCATGTGCTGGACGCCTGCACCAAGGACGACATCCTGCTGCTGCAAAACGAAACCAATCTGCTCCCTTATATTATAGAAGCCGCTGCCAAGCGTGGGATTCCTGCGGCCATGAACGCTGCCCCCATGGATGAGGGTGTCAAGAATTATCCCATCGGCAAGCTGCGCTACCTCATTGTCAACGAGATCGAAGGCGCTGCGCTGGCCGGAGGCGACACCTTTGAGGAAACCATGGCCAACCTGATTTCCGCCTATCCCAATACCGGCATCCTGCTGACGCTGGGTTCTGCCGGTGCTTGGTTCCACGACGGAGATCGGGATATCCGCATGGGCTGTGCCAAGGTGCCCCATGTGGTGGATACCACCGCCGCCGGCGATACCTTCCTCGGTTATTTTCTGGCCGGTATGCTCCAGAAGCTGGACCCTGCGCAGGCACTCCAGCGTGCAACCTTTGCCAGTGCTCTGACCATCCAGAAGCCCGGAGCGGCTGACTCCATCCCCAATGTGGACGAGGTGGAAGCAGTGATGGCTGCCGGTACGCTCGGCACTCTGGCAGTACAGGACAATCAGGCCTAACAAATCAAAAAGAAAAGCCGCTGTATCCAATCGGATACAGCGGCTTTTTTGTGGAATCAATTAAATAAACTTGGTGATGTAGCCCTGCACAAAGATGAACAGCACGATCAGCGGTAGAACAAAACTCAGATAGAAGCGAGCCCACTTGGGGAACTTCAAGCCGTTGCCGGTGTCTGCTTCGGCAGTGAATTTCTTCCAGCCCCAGCCATAGCGGGAGGTGCAGAAGAGTAGATACACCAGACTGCCCAGAGGCAGCAGGTTGTTGCTGACGATAAAGTCTTCCAGATCCAGGATGCTGCCCAGCGGAGCGAAGGAACTCCACACATTGAAGCCCAGAATACAGGGCATACTGAGCAGGATGATGACCACCAGATTGACCAGCACGGCCTTTTTACGGGAGCAGCCGGTCAGGTCGATGGCAAAGGCGATGATGTTCTCAAACACGGCGATGACCGTGGAGAAGGATGCGAAGATCATGAACAGGAAGAACAGAGAACCCCAGAGCTGACCGCCCACCATTTCGTTAAAGACATTGGGCAGGGTGAGGAACAGCAGGCTGGAGCCTTCACCGGGGTTGACGCCGTAGGCAAAGCAGGAGGGGAAGATGATCAGACCAGCCAGCAGAGCCACAAAGGTGTCCAGTACGCCGACGAACACGGCTTCTCCGGTCAGAGAGCGTTCCTTGCCGATGTAGCTGCCGAAGATGGCCAGTGCGCCGATGCCCAGACTCAGGGTAAAGAAGGCCTGACCCATGGCGGCAAAAATCACTTCGCCGATGCCGTAGTCCGCCATCTTGCTGAAGTCGGGGTACAGATAGAATTTCAGGCCTTCCATAGCGCCGGGCAGCGTCACAGCACGGACGGCCAGCACCAGCATCAGCACCAGAAGTGCCACCATCATGCCCTTGGTGATCTTTTCTACACCGTTTTGCAGACCCAAGCCAACGATGCTGAAGCAAATAAGTACGGCTAGGATCATGAAGAAGGTCATCGAAGCGGGATGGCTGAGCATATCGCCCCAGACAGCGCTGACGCCCTCTGCATCCAGGCCGACAAACTCGCCCCGAATCATTTTGAACATATAGTTGACCATCCAACCGGCCACTGTGGTGTAGAACATCATCAGCAGATAGTTTCCGGCCATTGCGCCCCATTTATACCAGTGCCATTTGGTGCCTTTTGGCTCTAAGCGGTCAAAGGACATGGCGGCACTGCACTGGCTGGCACGGCCCACGGAAAACTCCATGACCATGATGGGCAGACCGAGGATGACCAGAAACAGCAAATAGATGAGGACGAAGGATGCGCCTCCGTACTTACCGACAATGTAAGGGAAGCGCCAGACATTACCCAAACCGATGGCACAGCCGGCGGAAATGAGGATAAAGCCTAAGCGGGATGAAAATTTCTCTCTCTTCAAAAAAACACCCTCTTAAGTGATATTTCATACAATTATAGCAGATAAAAAGGGATGGTGCAATTATTTGAGGAAAAAGATTTCACACAGTAAAGGTGAAAAGCATAGAATAGAGCAAGGCTGGGAGCAGGGGTTTCCGGCGGAGAAGATTCTGAGATAGAACGAAATAGATTTGTGGTGAACTGTGGAAAATTTGAAAAAAATACAAAGATTTCCCCAAAGCGGAGAAAATCCACGAAGAGCGGGAAAAAAGAAAATCGTGCCCAATGCTGTTTGACTTTGCCAGAGAGAACACCGACTTTTTTGCGCATAGTAGTTTTGCGCAGGAAATGTGCGCAAAACAGTCGGGAAGGGGAGAAGAATATGCAAAAAAGGGAGGAAAAGCCATGGATGCAACGGCTCAGGATCATGCTGGCCGGGCTTATGAGCCTGCTGCTGGTAGGCATGGCGTTCCCAGTGGGAACGGCCTTGGCAGCGGAAGCGGAACCGTCAGACGGGCGGCAGATGTTGGTGCCTGTGGGTCATACCGTAGGCATCAAATTGTTTTCACAGGGGGTCATGGTGGTCGGACTCACCGATGTGGTCACAGATACGGGTGAGTTGTCCCCGGCGAAGGAGTGCGGTTTGCGTCAGGGCGATATCATCACCCATATTGATGCCCAGCCGGTAGATACCATTGAGGAGGTGCAGGCGGCGCTGCAGGAAACCGGCGGCGAGGAAGTGGAACTTTCCATTTCCAGACAAGGACGTAATTTGAAAGCCCAGACTACAGCGGCCCTGAGCAACAAAGACGGTTCTTACCGTCTGGGTGCTTGGATCCGTGACTCGATGGCGGGCATCGGTACTGTCACTTATTATGACCCGAATACCGGAAAATTTGCGGCTTTGGGTCACGGAATCAATGATATTGACACCCATTTGTTGATTCCGCTGCAATCGGGCGGCGTGATGAAGTCGATCGTGGCAGATGTACGAGCGGGTGAAAAGGGTAAACCCGGTGAGCTGCACGGTCAGTTTGACCTGAATCGAGATCTGGGCAGCTTGTATGCCAATACGGATCAGGGCGTGTTCGGCAAGCTGGATGGGGATGTGTTCGGCGGAAAACCGATCCCTGTGGCAAAGCCGGAGGAAGTAAAGGTGGGCAAGGCCACCATCCGTTGTAATGTGTCGGGGGATCAGGTGGAGGAGTTCGAGGTGGAAATCCTGCGAGTCTACCCCAATACCCCGGGCAATGACCGATCTATGATGATTGAGGTCACCGACCCTAAGCTGCTGGAAAAAACCGGCGGCGTGGTGCAGGGTATGAGCGGCAGTCCCATCGAGCAGAATGGCCGCCTGGTGGGAGCCATCACCCATGTGCTGGTGAACGATCCCACCCGTGGCTATGGGATCTTTGCGGAAAACATGCTGAAAACCGCCGACAGCGCGGCGTAATACACGAAAATCCGGACAGAACTTTCTGCCCGGATTTTTTGCGTCCAAGTGCAGATACAGATGAAAACAGAGAAGTGCGCCTATCGTTACGCCAAGGGGGCAGTGCGCCCATTTACGGAAAATAGAAGCTGACAAAATAAGTTGGTATGTTATAATGAAATCAAACAATAGAAAATTACTGAGGGAGGGATAATAATGCATGCAATCATACGAAAAGGAAATGGGAAATATTATGTTTCGGCTGTGTTTGGCTATTTCAGGAGTGTGCCGAAAGATGATAGCTACGAGGAATATATTAGATGTAGCCGGTATCCATACTATATTGTGTGGAATGAAGAAAAAACAGCTTTGATCAAAAAACATCAGTTCGTTCAAGACACAGAATATATTATTCCTCAGGTTTTAATCGTGGATGGCGAGCAAAAAGGATGGGAATCGGATTCCAAAACACGATCTGAATGGATTGCGTTTTTGCCCAGGGAATTGGCGGATGAACTGGTGCAGAAAAAGACCCTGCCAGAGCAAATCAGAAAAAAGTGTTTGGCAGAGGATGATCATTTTATTTATCAGGAATATCGGGAAGTGAAAACACAAAAAGATATAGATGATCTGGAATGGGTATCTGGATGTTTCCATGATGGCTGTGTGGAGAAAGCTGAGTGGGATAAGGATGGCTCGCTATATGTGTTGATGGGGGCTGTATGGGGCTGTTCGATTGAACTGTGGTTCTGGGGAGATGTGGAATATGATATATCAGCCAGAGATAGCAGTATTGTTGATCCTTATTGGTTGGACGGCTCTATATTCTTTGAGAATGGATTTGTTTATCTGGTGGATGATTGTGATATGACTGCTGAACAGATCACATCGAATTATTGCTGGTTCAAAGGCCGCCATATGAAGTATCGAGTCATTCCAGACTGAGAATCCTTGAGTCTGAATTTTGTTGTCCCTAATGGAAATCACTCGTGAGCGGTTCACCGATTATTCAGGACGGTAAACTGATCGGCGCTGTGACCCATGTGCTGGTGAATGACCCCACAAAGGGCTACGGTATCTTCATCGATAATATGTTGGCATCAGCGGCATAAAGAAACGGCGGCAGAGAGGAAACTCTCTGCCGCTTCTATTATTTATGTTTAGTTACCGCTGGATAAGGCTGCTTTACATCTGTTCGCCCCAGAATATAATCGACACTTGTGTGGTGAAAATCGGCCAATTTAATCAACACTTCGGTTGGAATATCTCGTTTACCGATTTCGTAATTGGAATAGCAGACTTGAGAGCAATTCAGCTGCTCAGCAAGCTCTTTTTGGTATAAATCTCTGTCCTCCCTTAACTCTCGAATTCTACGGTACATACTGTGAATCTCCTTTTTGTAAAATACACAGGTATCATATAGTAAAACAAAATGTTATATTGACATATAAAACAATTTGTTTTATCATAAAGCAAAAAGCAATATAACGAGGGGTTCAATGGGTGCGAAAGAAATATCTGAAAGATGGTGCTCTTTCCTAAACTTACAGTTTGTCCAAAATCAAGTAAAGAGAAATAAAGGAGTGTTTTCATGAAAACCAGACACCATTTATCACAAGCAATTTTACTGGCAATGCTTGTATTAACTTTGCTGCTGTCATTGCTTACAGGTTGCGCTATGACAGAGTTGTCATCAGCGGAAGAAGAGAAGCAAGAAACAAATGCTTCTTTGAATGAACTTGAGGAATTATTGTATGACAATCTCATCAATATATCCAATAGTTTTCATAATCCGACAGCCATAAAACTTTTGGATGTCGTCGCTTATAGCGAAGGCAGCAAATTGGCAGAAGAAGGATCAGAGATTCAATGCTCAGATATTGTGCTTGTCAGACTACAAGGAGAAAATCTTACCGGTGGAACAGTATCAAATTATTATGTTATCTGCTTAAAGGAAAATAAAATGGGAGAGGTGCTCAGAAATTATGCAGAAACTGCACGGACTTATAATCCGGCAAAAGATCTCCTGATGGGCTTCGGTGGAAAAGAGGGAGAATATTATAATTTGGGTGATACAGAACCTACCTTGGATGCAACGAGTGCTTTGATGCCATTTACCTACGAGTATTTTAACGAAAAAAAGATAAATGAAAAATTGGATGACTATTGGGCGAGCAAAGGGTTTTAATAGTAGAATTTTGCGTTGAACAGCGACAGAGAAAACTTTCTCTGTCGCTTTTTTCTGGCAGATGATATAATCAAAATGAGTCAACTGGGTTTTCACAAGATCGTCGAAGAAAATCGTTATTCACACAAGGAGGCATGTATATGGATCGCTTTGTAAACGAATACCGTTATACGGAAGATGTGATTGAAGAAGGCGTTGGTTCTTGGTGGAAGTGGAAATTCAAGAAATTAACCTATGGTGTGCTGGCGCTGATGGTGCTGCTGGCTGTACTGTTCCTGCTCAGCAGAAATGTCAGCTATTTGGAGTTTGAAATTGTTGGCATTATCTTTTTGGTGATGTTTCAGATCAAGAAATACGCCGGAGTGAAAAACGAGAAAAAACGGATGCATGTGCTGCATCCGGAGGAACCACCCCTGTTCCATGTTGAGATTGTGGGCGAAGAAATCATGATTCGCTCCAAAGATGCTTGCAGAAGCGTATCCATTGATACGGTGGAAGGGATTGCAGAAACGAAGTCCTTGATCGTTCTGTTTATCCAAGGCTTGATGACAGTAACCATGCGGAAAGATGGCTTTCTGGAAGGCACAGCAGAGGAGTGCCTGTCCTATCTGAAGGAAAAAACAGGACGAAAATAACGGTTTGAGAGGATTCAAAGAACTGGCATGATGACATACCATGAAGACGAAGTATTCCATGACGAACATCTCAGCCACACCTGCATCTGCAAGGAAGAGTTTGTAGAATGTAGGTTTGAAGGTTGTGAATTTGAAGAACTCCATATTCAGAATTGCAGGTTCATTGATTGCACCTTTACCAAATGCTGCATTACCAATCCTGTATTCGAGCATTGCTCCATGATGGGCAGCTGCTTTATCGGATGCCGATTGCTGTCCATTCACTGGGAAAGCTTAGCATCGGGCTTTGTGACTCCCATTGACACGCTGGAAGATTGTCAGATGAAGTATAATCACTTTGTCGGCATGAATTTTCCGCGGTTTTCGTTTTCGGGCAATGATATTCTGGATTCTCTGTTTGCAGACTGCAATCTGTCCCGCAGCAGTTTTCGTGGTAGCCGGTTGGAGAAAACAGAGTTTTTCTGCTGCGACCTGACCGGTGCCAACTTTGAACATGCTGACGGATACATTGTGGATATCTCAAATTGCAAATTAAAAGGAGCGGTTTTTTCGTTCCCGCAGGTGGTAAATCTGCTCAATGGTCTTGGCATTCAAATAAAGTGATCCTTTGCTCTGATCCCGACACATTCGGAATGTAAGGAGGAGAAATCGCTATGAAAAAGTCCGTCAGAAACATCGTACTCTGCATCCTAGCAATCGCTGTGGTTTTATGTGTTGCACTTGTCCGTGTGAAGAGGGTTCCGCTGGGTGACGGCAGCCATGCACTGCTGTTTTCCACCGTGATGGAGGAGAAAAGCATGGGTGGCTCTGCCAATGCGGATTTCCTTGCACAGTTGATGCCGGTTCACGGAGCAAATGGAACGCAGGTAGAAGCAGAACGCTTCCAGCGGGATGGACAGCCGGTCATCGCCTATGACACCACGACCTATCAGTTTACATACCTCGGAAGAACCATCCGTGGTGTCCGCTATGCTGACTGTCAGGTGGAAACCACCCGCATTGTCGTGCCAGAGGAGAAGGAAGAGGAAATCTTGGAGCAGTCCGCCTGCGTCACGCACTATGTGGGACGAGATGATGGAGATCCCGACAGCCAACAGCGGGCAGAGATCCTGTGGGATTCCAAAACAGTACAGTACCAAGAGTCGATTGGATAAAATAAAGCTGGCACAGACTGGACAGAGGGTTTCCTCTGCCCAGCCTGTTTTTTGCGTGGGAAAGAGCTAATTTGCTGTCATTTTACCGCCGTACCGGCACATGTAAACCGTCAGAGGCGAAAATGTCAACCCAAGTTGCTGTACGGAACGGCCGAAATCCGCTATACTGAGCCCAGAAATCAACCCCACCTGAGGGCGAAGGAGAGAGAACCATGATTTTTGCAGATAAGCTGATTGACCTGCGCAAGAAGAGCGGATGGTCACAAGAGGAGCTGGCTGAAAAGCTGGAGGTGAGCCGCCAGACCATTTCTAAATGGGAGGGGGCGCTGTCCACGCCGGACTTGGGGCGGATGCTGAAAATCGCCCAGCTGTTTGGTGTCACCACCGACTATTTAATGAAGGACGAACTGGAACTGACCGAGTGTGTCGCAGAACAGGCGGTGGAAGACGGCGCTCAGATTCGTCAGGTCAGTATGGAACAGGCGGTGGAGTTTATCCGCCTGCGATACTCCGCCGGAAAGTGGATCGCACTGGGTGTGCTGATGTGCATTTTGTGCGCAGTCCCGTTGATTCTGCTGGGCGAGATGCAGGAGCTGGGGCGTGTGACCATCCATGAAAGCACGGCGGCAGGCATCGGCTGTCTGGCGTTGTTCCTTATGGTGGCATCTGCCGTAGGCATCTTTATTCACAGCGGGTTGAAGATGCAGCCCTACGAGTTTTTGGAGCAAGAGCCGATCGAAACCGCCTACGGCGTAGACGGCATGGTGCGAGAGCGCCGGAAGGGCTACTCCTCCCGCTATACCCAGCTGCTGATTACCGGCATCTTGCTGTGCGTGCTGTGCCCGACGCCTTTGTTCGCCACAATGGTCTGGTTTGGGGAAGACAATGACTGGATGATGGCGTGGGCCGTGGTGGGACTGCTGACCATGGTGGCCGTGGGTGTTTATTGCATTGTTCGCACCTGCATCGTTTGGGGTTCCTTCCAGCTGCTGTTGGAGGAGGGTGACTACACCCGGGAGAAGAAGCTGGAAAGCCGCCGCAACAGCTCCATTGCCGGCATCTATTGGGGCGTTGTCACTGCGCTGTACTTGGGTTATAGCTTCGTTTCCGGCAACTGGGAGAGAAGCTGGATCATCTGGCCGGTGGCAGGCGTCTGCTACGGCGTGTTGGAGTGTGTGCTGCGGATGCTGCGAAACAAGCGGAAAGAATAAAAGAAACACCCGGACATCTCTTGTCCGGGTGTTTTTGTCGCTTATTTTCTGCGAAAACGGAAGTCACACATGGAG
>SAMEA104404100__coassemble_1587_pt1 | contig 20031 bp, 16 predicted proteins | sample SAMEA104404100__metabat2_low_PE_082 | metagenome-assembled genome bin SAMEA104404100 (sample SAMEA104404100) | Balaenoptera acutorostrata
AAAATGATAGGAGAAACACAAGAAAATTGCTGAAAAGAAATACGGTGCAGCCCATTTGGGCTGCACCGTATCTTACATAACTTAACCGTTTGATGATAGACAGCAGCTTTTTATTTTGAATTACAGAGAAAAATCCTCGTCCTCCAGTTTGGAGAAGTCAGGCATTGCGGGCGCAGAAGGCTGACGCTTCAAAGGATCGTAGCGGAAAAAACAGCAGTGAGAACCGGCGGAAACGATGCCCTTTTTTGCACAGATGACATGATCTTCATCCACCTCAGCACCGCGTTGACAGTAGGAGCATCGTGGCTCAATGGATTTTCGAAACAGCATAAGGACATCCTCTTTTCTTCGTTGCTGTCCCTATTATATCCTCTCTTTGCGACGATTTCCAGCCTTAAATTTTTCGATGTACAGGAGTAGCAATGCGGACAGAGCAAGGATGGCACAAAGCATCAGACCAGGTGCCAGACTGGGCGCATTTGTCTGTGATATCACATCTCGTGCCATTGCGGTAATGGCTTGTGGAAGAAGGCCGGAAATGCACATACAGAGGAGTGCGGAGAGCAGTCCGTGGAGCAGTTTTGCACAGAGATAGGGCAGTACGGAAAGACCGCTGCCGGAGAGTACGCTGACCGTTTGGCAGTGGACGCAAATCCCGCCCCAGCCCAGCAGAAAAGCGGCTAAAGGCAGAGCCAGCGACAGGGGACGGATGGGCAGGGATGCAATGCCGTTGGAAAGCTCGATGAAGCCGGAAAAGAGCGATTGTACGGCGTCCACCGAACGCACCGTAGTGCAGGAGAGGGTGAGCAGGTCGAAGAGTCCGGCCAGTCGGCACAGCGTCAGCAAGATGCCGAACAGTACCACAAAGGCGCAGATGTTGAGAACGGATAGAAAACTCTTCTTCACTGCGTCCACGAAGAGAATGGCGGAAGAAGGGGTCGGCTTTGCACAGGGAGCAGTTGAAAAACGAGGGATGGTGCAGTTTCGCAGGGGAAAAAGTCGTTCAGCGAAAAAGCCCAGCAGCAGCGCACTCACCATGTGACAAAGCCACAGCAGCATCCCAAGTTTGACACTTTTCAGAATACTGCCGCCTACCACGCCGAGAAAGAAAGCGGGTCCGGCGTTGTTGCAAAAGAGCAGCAGCCGCTGCGCCTCCGGCTTGGTGCATTGACCGGAGCCATACAGTTCAGCCACGGTCTTCGCACCCACCGGATAACCGCCCACCATGCCCAGCAACAGTGCAGAAGCGCCGCTTCCGCTGACACCGAACAGCGGCTTCATGGCTCGTTCCAGCCATCGACCGGGATAGCGTGTTAAATTCAAAGAAACCAGCAGGGAAGAGAGTACGAAGAAGGGAAACAGGGACGGGATCAGAGTAGAAGCGCAGAGGGTCAGGCCTTGTTGACCGGCTTCAATGACCTCTTGGGGCCAGCGCAGCAGACCCATCACCCAGAGCAGAAGTCCCAGCCCCCAAAACAAGTCCCGGACGCCAGTGGAAGAGCGCATAAAAAACCACCTCACACAAAGGTATGCGTGAGGTGGTCAGTTGAGAAGATTTAGTTTTCAGCTTCGTTGTTGGGGTCCCACAGCACGATGGAGTCGCTTTCCATGGAAGCAGGCACATCGATAATACGCTGATTGCGGCTGCCCTTAAAGCGGAGGGACAGATCCTTTTCGTCGATGTGGAATTCGCCGTCCACCAACACATCAAGGTAGCTCAGCATTTCCTGCGTGATCTCCCAAGGGCCAAGACGGCCAGCCAGAAGATCGGTTTCATAGTTGTAGCCGGTGTAGCACCAGATGCTCTTGTCGGGATAAGCCTCACGCACACGGCGGAGCAGAGGGAGCAAAGCGGCCTGATTGACAGGCTCAAAAGGTTCGCCGCCCAGCAGAGAAAGACCGCGGATGTACCAAGGCTTCAAATACTCCATGATCTGGTCTTCCGTTTCGACGGTATAGGGCGTGCCGTAGTCGAAGTCCCATGCTTCTGCGTTGAAGCAGCCCTTGCAGTGATGCGTACAGCCGGAAACGAAGAGGCTGACACGGACGCCGGGTCCATTTGCGACATCGTAGGATTTGATTGTAGCGTAATTCATAAAATAGCCTCCTGCACCAGATAGTGTATAGAATATACCACATCGACCACAAGATATCAAGGATAAGTTACAAGCCTTGTGGTGAAAACTGGAAAAACAGGCGTCGATCCGCGGGGATCGACGCCTGTGATTGTCGGTTATTCAATGACAAGTTCGCCGTCGTTCTGCGTTACAGTGAGGACACTTCCGGGAATCACATCGCCGGCAATCAGCTTCTTGGCGATGAGAGTTTCCACCGTGTGCTGGACATAACGGCGGAGCGGACGGGCGCCGAAGGCGGGATCGTAGCTGCAATCGATGATCTCCTGCTTTGCCTCGTCCGTCAGCTGGACCGTCAGGTTCTGATGCTCCAGACGGCGGTTCAGATCCTCCACCAGCAGGTCGACGATGCTGGTGATGTTCTCACGGGTCAGGGGCTTGTAGAACACGATCTCATCCAGACGGTTCAGGAATTCGGGACGGAAGGAGCGCTTCAGCAGTTCCTGGACCTGCTGCTTGGCGGTGTCGCTGATGCTGCCGTCAGGCTCAATGCCGTCCAGCAGATACTGGCTGCCCAAGTTGGAGGTCAGAATCAGAATGGTGTTCTTGAAGTCCACGGTGCGGCCCTGACTGTCGGTAATGCGGCCATCATCCAGCACCTGCAGCAGCACATTGAACACATCGGGGTGGGCCTTTTCCACTTCGTCAAAGAGGACGACGGAGTAAGGCTTGCGGCGGACGGCCTCGGTCAGCTGACCGCCTTCCTCATAGCCCACATATCCGGGAGGCGCTCCGATCAGGCGGGACACAGAGTATTTCTCCATGTATTCGCTCATGTCGATGCGCACCATGTTGCGCTCATCGTCAAAGAGGGTTGCGGCCAAAGTCTTGGCGAGTTCCGTCTTGCCCACACCGGTGGGGCCAAGGAAGAGGAAGGAACCGATGGGACGGTCCGGGTCCTGAATACCGGCTCTGGAGCGGAGAATGGCCTCAGATACACGGGAAACAGCCTCATCCTGACCGATGACACGCTGATGCAGGATATCTTCCAGATGGAGCAGTTTTTCACGCTCACCTTCCATCAGACGGGACACAGGGATGCCGGTCCAGCGTTCCACAATGCGGGCGATTTCCTCTTCACCCACGGCGTTGCGGAGCAGCGTGGACTGCTTGCCCTGAGCGGCCAGCCGTTCCTCGTTTTCCAGCTGCTGTTCCAACTGAGGCAGCTGGCTGTACTGGATGGCACCGGCCTTTTCGTAGTCGAAGTTGCGCTGTGCCAGCTCCAGCTGCTGACGGGCTTGTTCGATCTGACGGCGCAGTTCCTGCACCTTGCCGATGGCGTTCTTTTCGTTCTCCCACTGACCCTTCCGGGCGTTGAAGCCCTCACGAAGATCGGCCAGCTCCTTCTGCAGTTCAGCCAGACGAGCCTTGGAGCGCTCATCTTCTTCCTTCTTCAAAGCGGACTCTTCAATTTCCAGCTGAATGATGCGGCGGGAAATGACATCCAATTCTGTGGGCATAGAGTCCATCTCCGTGCGGATCAGGGCGCAAGCCTCATCCACCAAGTCGATGGCCTTGTCCGGCAGGAAACGGTCGGTGATATAGCGGTTGGAGAGGGTGGCGGCGGCGATGATGGCGCTGTCGTGAATCTTCACACCGTGATACACCTCGTAGCGCTCCTTCAAACCACGGAGGATGGCGATGGTGTCGGGTACAGTAGGCTCATCCACCATGACAGGCTGGAAACGACGCTCCAATGCGGCGTCCTTTTCGATATACTGACGATACTCGTTCAGCGTGGTTGCACCGATACAGTGCAGCTCACCACGGGCCAGCATGGGTTTGAGCAGGTTGCCTGCATCCATGCTGCCCTCGGTTTTACCAGCACCGACAATGGTGTGCAGTTCATCAATGAACAGAATGATCTGACCGTCACTCTTGCGTACTTCTTGCAGCACAGCTTTCAGACGCTCTTCAAATTCGCCACGGTACTTTGCACCGGCAATCAGTGCGCCCATGTCCAAAGAGAAGATGGTCTTGTCGGTCAGGCTCTTGGGCACATCGCCGCTGACGATACGCTGTGCCAGACCTTCTGCAATGGCGGTTTTGCCCACGCCGGGTTCGCCGATCAGCACCGGGTTGTTCTTGGTTTTACGGGACAGAATACGAATCACATTGCGGATTTCGTCGTCACGGCCGATCACCGGGTCCAACTTCTGTTCTCTTGCCCGAGCGACCAGATCCGTGCCGTACTTTTTCAGTGCGTCGTAGGTGTCCTCCGGATTGTCCGAAGTGACACGCTGATTGCCACGGACGGCGGACAGCGCCTGCATCAGAGATTCCTTGGTGATGCGGTAGGTCTGGAACAGTTCGGCGATTTTGCCGGAAGCCGTGTCCAGCAGACCCAGCAGCAGATGCTCCACAGAGATATACTCGTCTTTCATGGTGACGGCAATTTTCTGAGCGGACTGCAAGGTGCGCTCCACATCACGGGACACGTAGATCTTGTCTGCCTCATGACCCGGGCCGGAAACCTTGGGCTGAGAAGTGACCTCGTGCTGTACAGCAGCACGCAGGCTTTCCACCGTCACACCGGCCTGTGTCAGCAGCTGAGAGGACAGTCCCTGAGGATCATCCAGCAGAGCAAAGAGCAGATGGCACTGCTCAATCTGAGGGGAACCATATTCATTTGCAGCCATCTGAGCGCCCTGCAGCACCTCAGTGGACTTTTGCGTGTAATTGAGTTGACTCATAGCTGAAAACCTCCTTTGGGGGGTGAAATTTAACCCCAAATCCTTTTGTTGGCCTTAGTATAGGTTTCAACTGTGAATAAACTATGAACAAATGGTGACACAGAAGTAAATTTTAGCACTCGCTGATTGAGAGTGCTAAAATCGGGAAATTGTGGAAGTGTACAGCGGTGTGGTATAATGAGGAGAAGAAAAAGCACCTCTGCAAAAGGTGCAGAGGTGCAAGTAAACTCAATGGTTTTTTACTAATTTGACGATGCGGCTGGTGCCAAGACGATCTGCGCCCAGAGCAAGAAAATCTTCTCCATCCTGGAGCGAGGAAATGCCGCCGGCGGCCTTGATTTTTACGTTGCTGCCCACGTGAGCGGCAAAGAGCGCCACATCCTCACGGGTTGCACCGCCGTTAGAAAAGCCGGTGGAGGTTTTGATGTAATCGGCCCCCACATCGGTGACGATCTGGCACATCTTAATCTTTTCGGCGTCGGTCAGCAGACAGGTTTCAATGATGACCTTCAACACCTTGTCGTTGCAGGCGGATTTGATGAGGGCAATCTCTTGGGCAAGCTCGTCCCAGCGGCCGTCCTTGACCCAGCCCAGATTGATCACCATATCGATCTCGTCGGCACCGTTTTGGATGGCATCGGTGGTTTCAAAGACCTTGACCGCTGTGGTAGAGTAGCCATTGGGAAAACCAATGACGGTGCAGACCGGAATCCGGCCCTGCAAGTAGTCTGCACAGGCACGGACGTAAGAGGCAGGAATGCAGATGCTGGCGGTGTGATACTGTAAGGCGTCATCACAGATCTGCTTGATTTCCGCCCAAGTGGCGTCGGGCCGCAGCAGGGTGTGGTCCACATGAGAAAGCAGCTTCGCGTAATCAGACATTGTACATCAACCTTTCTGGAGGGATTACTATGACAGAGTTGGAATTGGTGCAGAAGGCACTGGATATGAGAGCCTATTCCTATGCGCCCTACTCCCATTTTCGAGTGGGAGCGGCACTGGAAAGTGCGGATGGTCAGGTGTTCACCGGCTGTAATGTGGAAAATGCCGCCTATGGCAGCACCATCTGTGCGGAGCGAACGGCCTTGGTGAAAGCGGTCAGTGAGGGCGTCACACAGTTTCGCCGTATTGCCATTGCAGGTGACTCGGAGGACTACTGCTGGCCTTGCGGAGCTTGTCGGCAAATGCTGCGGGAGTTTGGCACGGAACTTGAGGTGCTGGTGGTCAATCGGAACGGAGATTACCGGAAGGTGACCTTAGAGGAACTGCTGCCTCATAGCTTTGGCCCCGCCACACTGGACTAATTGTAGCATACCGGGGCAGAGGAAGCTACAGTACCTTTCTTTTTACAGTAAAATGTGGTACACTGTGCAGGAAACTTTTCATGTGAGGGGGAAACTCCGTGCTACGGAAAATTGATTATAATGCGCCGGTGGCGCTGTCCTTTGCCATTGCGTCCTTTTTGGCGCTGTTCCTCGGTTGGGTGACCGATGGCATCACCACTCATGAGCTATTTTGTGTCTATGGCTCTTCGTGGGCAGACCCGCTGACCTACGTCCGGCTGTTCGGTCATGTGTTGGGTCATGCGGATTTGAATCATTACATCAGTAATATGATGCTGTTCTTGCTGCTGGGCCCCATTGTGGAGGACGATTACGGCAGCGGACGGCTGTTGGGCATGATCTGCGCCACTGCCGTGGTTACCGGTCTGGTGGATATGATTTTCTTCCCCAGAGTGGCTCTGCTGGGTGCCAGCGGTGTGGTGTTCATGATGATTATTCTGGCCTCCATGGTCAGCTACCGCAGAGGTAAGATTCCGCTGACCTTCATCGCTGTGGTCATCATGTATCTGGGACAGGAAATCTACAACGCCTTCTTCATGGCGGATGATATCTCTCAGCTGACCCATATCATCGGCGGCCTGATGGGCTTGCTCTTCGGTATGGCGATGCGTAAGGGACGCAGATAATTTAGAAATGCAAAAAGCACTCGAATTTCAAATTCGAGTGCTTTTTTGTTTGGGTTGATCGGTTAACCGCCCAGATACGCCTTTCGGACGGCGTCGTCCAGCAGCAGTTCTTTGCCGGTGCCGCTGGTGACGATTTTTCCGGTTTCCAGCACATAGCCACGGTCGGCAATGGACAGCGCCATCTGAGCGTTCTGCTCCACCAGCAGAATAGTGGTGCCGGACTTGTTCAGTTCCTGAATGATGGAGAAAATCTGATCCACCATCAGCGGTGCCAGACCCATGGAAGGCTCATCCAGCATCAGCAGCTTGGGTTTGCTCATCATGGCACGGCCCATGGCCAGCATCTGCTGTTCGCCGCCGGAGAGCGTGCCGGAAACCTGCTTGTAGCGCTCCTTCAAACGAGGGAAGAGCTGATAAATCTGCTCAATGGAGTCCTCAATTTCGCTCTTGGGACGGGTGAAAGCGCCCATCTCCAAGTTCTCACGAACGCTCAGCTGCAAGAACACCCGGCGACCTTCGGGGCACAGTGCCATACCCTTGCTGACGATCTTGTGGGCAGCCACGCCGTTGAGGGAGGTGCCGTTGAATTCCACATTGCCGGAACGGGGTTTCAGCAGTCCGCCGACGGTGTTCAGTGTGGTCGATTTACCGGCACCGTTGGCGCCAATCAGGGTGACGATCTCGCCTTCGTTGACCTCAAAGGAAACGCCCTTGATGGCATGGATACTGCCATAGTACACATGGATGTCATCCACTTTCAGCATGCTCATGTTGTCAGGCCTCCTTTGGTTTGCCCAGATATGCTTCAATCACCTGGGGATTGTTCTGAATCTCAGAGGGCGTGCCCTTGGCAATGATGCGGCCAAAGTTCAGCACAGCAATGCCCTCGCAGATACCCATGACCAGATTCATGTCGTGTTCAATCAGCAGCACGGCAATCTGGAAGGTGTCACGAATCTTCAAAATGTTTTCCATCAGCTCGGCAGTTTCGGAAGGATTCATGCCGGCAGCCGGTTCGTCCAGCAGCAACAGTTTAGGCTTGGTGGCCAGCGCACGGACGATTTCCAGACGGCGCTGAGCGCCGTAGGGGAGAGAACCGGCGGGCACGTTGGCCAGATCCTGCATATCAAAGATGCTCAGCAGATCCATAGCCCGGTCATGGGCACGCTTTTCTGACTGCCAGTAGCGGGGCGTGCGGAAAATGCCGTCCAGCATGGAGTAGTTGGTGTGGTTGTGCAGACCGATTTTCACGTTGTCCTCCACACTCAGCTTGTCAAACAGACGGATGTTCTGGAAGGTACGGGCAATGCCGTTCTTGTTGACCTGCGTGGTGGTCATGTGGGCAGTGTCCAAGCTGTCCAGCAGGATGGTGCCTCGGGTGGGGGTGTAGACCTTGGTCAGCAGGTTAAAAACGGTGGTCTTACCGGCACCGTTAGGGCCGATCAGACCGGTGATTTCCGTACGGCCGATAGCCATATTGAAGTCATCCACAGCGGTCAGACCGCCGAAGTCGATGCCCAGATGGGCCACTTCCAAGATCGGGGAGCGGTAAAGGTCGCGTTCCGGAATTTTATTCGGGCTGGGCACCTCGACCAGTTTGGTTTCCACTCGTTTGTTCATATCAGGTACCCTCCTTTTCTTTTTTCTTACGGAACAGATCGGCGAACCGACGGATGAGCGCCTTTGCCTGAGGGTTGTTGCCGATGATCATCACTAGGATCAGCACCACGGCATAGGCCAGCATACGGAAGTCCTCAAAGCCACGGAGCAGCTCGGGCAGCACGGTCAGGACGGCGGCGGCGATCATAGAGCCACGCAGATTACCGATGCCGCCAAGCACCACAAAGACCAGAATTAAAATGGAAGTGTTGAAGTCAAACTTCTTGGGCACCACGGTGGAGAAGTTCAGTGCATACAGAGCGCCGGCGGCACCTGCCATAGCGGCGGAGGTGACGAAGGCCATCATCTTGTATTTGGTGACATTCAAGCCGCAGGCCTCGGCAGCGATGCGGTTATCACGGATGGCGCTGATGGCACGGCCGGAGCGACTGTTGACCATGTTCTGAATGACAAACAGAACCACCAGAATGAGAATGATGCCGGCAAGGAAGGTGGAGATTTTCTGCACACCCACCGCACCCATCGGGCCGTTCATGATGGTGATGCCGTCCTCTTCCAGATCCATGGACATGGCGTCCTGCATGCTGAAGTGCAGTCCGGTGGAGTCCATTCCCAGATACACACAGTTAAGCACATTGCGGATGATTTCGCCGAATGCGAGGGTCACAATGGCCAGATAGTCGCCCTGCAAACGAAGCACCGGGATGCCGATGATGACACCGGCAATACCGGCTGTCACAGCGCCGATGGCCATGGCCAGAGCCAGACGGATGGGGGTGAATTCCACCGTGCCCTGCAGCACAGTGGACACGATGACGCCGGTGAAAGCACCCACGCTCATGAATCCGGCGTGGCCCAAGCTCAGTTCACCGGAAATGCCAACCACCAGATTCAAGGACAGCGCCATAACAACATAGGCGCAGATGGGGATGAGCTGACCGGTGAAGGAATTGCTCAGAAGTCCCATGGAGGACAAGATCTGGAACACGGCAAAGAAGGCGATGACCAGACCGTAGTTGATGAAGCCGTTGAGGGAGCGGGAATTGATTTTCTTCATAGATCTCACCTCAAACTTTCTCTCTGACCTTCTTGCCCAGCAAGCCGGTGGGCTTGACAAGAAGCACGACGATCAGAACAGCGAACACGATGGCGTCGGAAAGGGCGGTGGAGATATAAGCCTTGCTGAAGGTTTCAATCACGCCCAGCAGGATGCCGCCCAGCATAGCGCCGGGAATGGAACCGATGCCGCCAAACACAGCGGCGGTAAAGGCCTTGATACCGGGCATAGAGCCGGTGGTGGGCATCAGCAGGGGAGAAGTGGAGAGCATCAGTACGCCGGCCACAGCAGCCAGACCGGAGCCGATGGCGAAGGTGAGGGAAATGGTGCCGTTGACATTGATGCCCATCAGCTGGGCTGCACCCTTGTCTTCGCTGACAGCACGCATGGCCTTGCCCATCTTGGTCTTGTTGGTGAACAAAGACAGCGCAATCATGATGACCACACAGGTCACGATGGTGATGATGCTGGCGGCGGAAATGGTGATGTGCCCGATTTTGATGGAGGGCAGATCAATCAGCTTGGGGAAGAACACAGGGGTGGAGGACCAGATCAGCAGAGCGGCGTTCTGGAGGAAGTAGCTCACACCGATGGCGGTGATCAGCACAGCCAGAGAAGTGGCACTGCGGAGAGGCTTGTAAGCCAGACGCTCGATGACGATGCCCAGCAGCGTGCAGACCAGCATGGAGAACAGGATGGAAGGGATGGCGGGCAGCCCCATGTAAGCGCTGGCGCAGTAGGCCATGTAGCCACCCACCATAATCACATCGCCGTGGGCGAAGTTCAGCATCTTCGCAATGCCGTACACCATGGTGTAGCCCAAAGCGATGATTGCGTACACGCTGCCCAAGCTGATGCCGTTGATCAGATTGTATAACATATCGTACACCTCATTTGTTAGGAAAAGGAATGGATGGTGAATTAGATGCCCACATACTTACCGTTCTTGATGACCACGGTGTTGGGCAGCTTGTTGACCTGGCCGTTGGGATTCCAGGTCATGTCCAGACCGGTCAGACCGTCCACGGAGAAGTTAGAATCCGTGAGGACACCAATCAGAATCTCACACAGCTCCTGATAGGAGAGGTTGGTGACATCCAAGCCGCCGTTGTTGTCTGCGTAATAGGAGAGAGCGGCATACAGGATATACAGGGCGTCGTAAGAATCTGCAGCAAACTGAGAGGGGATCTCTTTGAACTTTTCGTGATACTTGTTGACGAAATTGACCGTAGGTGCATCTCCGGCGGAAGCGGAGAAGGGGGTCAGCATGATCACGCCCTCGGCCAGATCCGTGTTAAAGCCCTTCAAGCCCAGAATACCATCCATGCCGTCCACGCCGACCATGGCGGAATCATAGCCCATGGCATCGGCCTGATGCATGATGAGGGAAGCGGGAGTGTAGTAGATGGGCAGGAACAGCAGGTCAGTGCCCTTGCTCATGGCCTTGTTCAGCTGCACAGAGAAATCGATGGTGTTGTCATCGGGGAAGGTAGTGATGCTGAGAATCTCCAGTCCCAGTTTTTCTGCTTCGGCGATGAAGGCCTGTGCAACACCGGAAGAGTAGGAATCAGAGTTGTTGTAAATCATGGAGATGCGGGCATCGGGGAAGTTCTCTACAATGAAGTGTGCGGGAGCAATGCCCATGTTGGGGTCACTGAAGCAGACCTGGAACACATTGTCCTTGCCCTTGTTGACATCGGGAGAAGAAGCGCAGGGCGTCAGTAAGAACATACGGTCAGTGAAGGCTTCGGTGGCAACAGCGGCACAGGGCGTGCTGGTGCTGCTGCCCACGATCACCTGCGCACCCCAGTCTTTCAGCATATTATAAGCGTTGACGCTCTTTTCTGCGTCATGCTCGTCATCCTGACTGCTCAGCTGAATCTGGAACGCGCTGTTGAACGAGTTGATCTCTTCAACGGCGATGGTGGCTGCATTGGCAACAGAAGAGCCATAGAGTGCGGCACCGCCGGTCAGAGGGCCAATCGTGCCCACCTTCAAGGTGCCGGTCAGCTGGTCGGAGATCATTTCCGTCGGAATGTCGGGTACCTTGCTGGGGTCTACCGGTACCGTATCGTCTACACTCTCGGAAGAGGAATGGGATACGCTGCCAGAATTGCTGCCAGAAGCGATCGCACCGCAGCCGGTGCATGCCGCCAGGCACATCGACAGAGCCAGCAGTAGAGCGACAAACTTTTTCATGGAAAATTCCTCCTTATATCACCACCGTTTGCCTTGAGAAGAAGGGTGGTGCAATTACAAAAATAGGACCGCGTCCGACGGAATGTTATCGAACGGGCTACATCATATAAATAAATGTATATGATGTTGACAATTATATTTGATGTGTAGTTGTATGTCAACCACTATTTCGAGGAAAACACTTTAAATTTGTAATGCGAAAACGAGAAAAAATGATAGATTCAACTGTAAACAAATGAAATTTCTCTTGCAATTCAATGGTGATATAGCAAACTTCTGTTTCGTTTTTATTGAAATATTTACACTTTGTCAACATCGAGAAGAAAAATCATTCGCCGACCTGGTTTGTCGGCGGATGATTCACAGAAAATACCAATTAGTGCTCCACAGAGAGAAGAATCCGGTCATTATCCATGGCTTTTCCGGCACCGATACTAAATTTTTCCAACAGATCGTTGACCGTCATGCTGCTGCGTTCTTCGTCACAGACATCCAGAATAATGTGACCCTGATCCATCATCAGTGTGCGGTTGCCCAAAGCCAAGGCCTGATTCATGTTGTGGGTAATCATCAGGCAGGTGAGTCCCTGCTCCTTCACAATGCGCTGAGTGAGATTGAGCACCTTTTCCGCTGTGCCGGGGTCCAGTGCGGCGGTGTGCTCATCAAGGAGCAGCACCTTGGGCGGAACCAGAGTGGCCATCAGCAGGGTGAGGGCCTGACGCTGACCGCCGGAGAGCAGACCGACGGGTTGGCGCATCCGGTCCTCCAGTCCCATGTCCAGCATGGAGAGTTTTTCCCGGAACAATTCCTTGTCTGCCTTGGTGATGCGGCTCAGGAAGGCATTTTTGTGACGTGCCGTCCGCAGATAGGCCACCGCCAGATTTTCCTCGATGGTCATGTTGGGAGCTGTGCCACGCATGGGGTCCTGAAACAGATGGCCGATGCAGCGGGAACGCTCATGCTCCGGCTGGAAGGTGACATCCTGACCGTCCAGCAGCACCTGACCTTCGTCAGCGATAAAAGCACCGCTGATAGCGTTGAACAGAGTGGATTTACCGGCACCGTTGGAGCCGATGATGGTGATGAAATCGCCGGAGCGCACATCCAAATTCAAGTTGTTGAGTGCCTTTTTCTCGTTCGGAGTGCCGGGATTGAAGGTCTTGGAAATGTGATTCAGTTTCAGCATACCGCAGCAGCTCCTTTCTTACGATCCCGCAGGGCAGACCAGACGGTGCCGATCACGCTCAGTATGGTCAGCAGGAAGAACAGGGGGCGGAACTGGGAAAGCACTACAGCGAGTGCCACAAAGAGTACAGCGCCACAGAAGAAGGTCACAGTCATGATGCGGTAGAGGTTTTTGCCCTTGGCAGCCAGCTTCTTCTGCTTCAGATCCACCAGCTTCATCAGCGTGGGATAAGAGATGGCCACAGCGACGATGATGGCGCTGACCAGCTTGAGTGCGCTGGCCGGCAGCTGGAAGCGCATGGCGATGCCCACCAGAATACGGTAGAGGCAGGCGCCAACAATGACGCCGACGGCACGCCAAGAGAGATTTTTCTTGCCGAACAGGGTTTCACCGATGATCAGGCTGGCCAAAGCCACCGTGACCATGCCGGTGCCCATGTTGATGTCACAGGTCTTGTTGTATTCACCGATCAGGCATCCGGCCAGAGCCGTGATAGCGCCGGAGATGCACAGACCGATCATCACCATGCGGGAAGGGTTGATGGAGGAGGAGCGCACCATGTCCGGGTTGTTGCCGGTGGCTCGGATGGACAGACCCAGACGAGTCCGCAGGAAAAGCAGCAGCAGAACGGCAACCACCACGGTGAAGAGGAAAATCACCACCAGCTTGTAGTAGTCGGCGAGGAAGGTGTCAGCCAGTAAGGACTTTGCAACCGTAAAAACAGTGGTGGTGTCATTCAGGCTGAGGGTGGACTTGCCCATAATGCCGATGTTGATGCTGTAGAGTCCTGTGTTGACAATGATGCCGGCCAACAGGCTTTCCACACCCATCTTGGTCTGCAAGAATGCGGTAATCAGACCGGACAGCACACCGGCGAAGATGGCGGCGAAGATGGCCAGTACAGGGTGACCGGACAGAGCCACAATGCTGCCCACGGCACAGCCCAAGGTGTAGCAGCCGTCGGTGGACAGGTCACATACATTCAGCATGGAGTAGCTGAGAAACAGCGCCAGCGCAACCAGCGCATAAATCAGACCCAACTCAAGGGCGGTCTGAATGATTCCCCATGAGATCATGGAGCATTCCTCCTTTGGTTCTTAGGATAGATTTAGGATGCGGAATCAAACTCGGTCAGAGTCTGCAACTCAATAATGTCAGAGGCGAGGTCAGAGAAGGCGCCCTTGACTTCATCCAAGTCATAACCCAGAGTGTCGCAGGTTTCCGTGTTGATGGAAATATTGCCGTCATCGAAGGTGGCAACCGGCATGGTGGCGGGGTCAGCGCCGTTGACCAGAATGTCGACCGCCATGTCAGCAGTCTTGCGGCCCAGTTCGTCGTACTTCACGCCGTAGCCACAGAAGGCACCCCAGAGGGCGAAGGAATCGGCACCGCCGAAGTGGGGGATACCGGCCTCAGCGAGGATTTCGGAAACGGACATCTCAGCAGCCATAATGGTGTTGTCCGTAGGCGTAAAGACAGCATCCACATCGGCGGCAACCAGGGCCTGAGCGGCCAGCTGCACCTCGTCGGTGTTGGAACCGGTCTTTTCAATGCACTGAATGCCCTTGGCGGCGAACAGTTCCTTTGCTTCCGCAATGGCGGTGGTGGAGGAGTCCTGTGCGGTGTTGTAGAGCAGACCAACCGTGTCCATATCCGGGTCGTTGGCCAGCATCAGATCCACCATGGCGCTGACATTCAGCTTGTCGCTGGTGCCGGTGATGCGGCCGCCGGGAGCGTCCATGCTGTCGATGATGCCGGTGCCCACAGGATCAGAGATAGCGGCAAACAGCACGGGAATGTCGGTGTCCTCCGTGGCGCTGAGCATAGTCACTGCGGTGGGAGTAGCCACAGCAATGATGAGATCCACCTCGTCAGCGATCATGTTCTGACCGATCTGATTCAGTGCGCCGGCATCGCCCTGAGCGTTGTCGTAGTAGTCCTTATAATTAAAGGTAACGCCCAGTTCTTCGCCACGCACGTCCAGCTGCGACTGGATGTTGCTCACGATCTGGTTCAGAGAAGCGTCATCCAGATAGTTCACCACGCCGACTTTGTATTCTTTGCCGTCGGAAGAAGGATTGGATGAGGTGCCGGAACCACAGGCCGCGAGAGAAAACGCCATGGCCAGGGCCAGCAAGAGAGCAGTCAATTTTTTCATAGATAAGACCTCCTGAAAATGGTTGAGCGGCAGGCCATCCGCAAAAATGGGTAAACAAAAAGCCCCTGTCCCACCATGGGACAAGAGCTTGACTCCTGCGGTACCACCCAAATTGACGAAAATCGTCCACTTTTCACCCTGCGCTGTTCCTACGCAGTCCCTAGGATAACGGGCGGGTTCCCGTCAGCACCTACTAAAGCCTTTGCTTGTTCAGCCTGCCCTCGGAAGGCCATTCATCCTCCTGCCGGTACTGCGCTCACACCATTCGCAGCTCGCTTTGCCCGGAGTACGGGGGACTACTATTCTTCCTCGATGGTTTATTGTGTTAAAGTATATCACTGAAACTGGGAATGTCAACAGGAAAAGGAAAAAGATTGCCTGCGAAATGAGAAATCGTTATAATGGAGAAAAAGTAACGAGAAAAAGGAGGGATCGCTGTGCTGCGATTCATTCTGGGCAGAGATCAAAAGCAGATCACCGATTCCGTGTTGAAGCGTGCGGTGGAGCAGGAGCGGGACTCCGTGCTGATCATTGTGCCGGAACAGTACTCCCATGTGACGGAACGAAAATTATGTAAACTTGGAGGAGATCGGACGTCTGCCTATGCGGAAGTGGTGACCTTCTCTCGCTTGGCTCAGCGGGTGTTTCAGGAGTTGGGTGGCAGTGCCAGACCGACGCTGGATCAGGGAGGCAGACTGCTGCTGATGCACCTTGCAGTGCGGAAACTGTCCGGTGCCTTGCAGGTCTATCGCCGCAGCAGTGAGCGGGCCAGATTTTTGACCAGCCTGATTTCCACATCGGATGACTGCAAGAGCAATTGCATTTCCTCTGATTTGTTGTTGGAGGCCGGTGCCGCAGAGGAAAGCTCCTCCGGCCAGCGGCTGCGGGAGTTGGGACTGATTTTCGGCGCCTATGATGCACTCACCGCACAGCGAGCGGAAGACCCCAGAGATCGCTTGACCCGTCTGGCAGACACCTTGCAGGGCAGCGGCTATTTTAAGGGAAAGCGCATTTATCTGGACGGATTTACCGATTTCACCCCGCAGGAGAAGCGGGTGATGGCGTCCATGCTCCGGCAGGCCAAAGAGGTGGTCGTGGGATTGCGTCTGGACACCTTGGAAACCTCGGGAGCGGAGATTTTCCGCCCCTCCAGAAATACAGCCTTGGGCTTGATTGCACTGGCCAAGGAGAACGCAGTTGGTATGGAGTATGAGATCTTGCAGCAGGATTCTCGCAGCCCCGAACTGACGTTTTTGGAGCAAAACCTCTTCGGAGAGGTGCCGGAGCCCTATCCGCTGCCGGCAGAGCAGGTCTATTTCTGTAAGGTAGAACAGCCTTACAGTGAAATCGAGCGTGTGGCAGAGGAAATCCTCAGCTTGGTGCGAGATCACGGCTATCATTTTCGGGATATTTCTGTGGTGTCCCGTTCTCTGGAGTCCGCCGGTGAGCGGATGGAAGCGGTGTTCCATCGGTATGGAATCCCCCTCTTTATGAGCCGAATGGACGATATTTTGCAGAAACCGGTGCTGACTTTGCTCACTTCCGCACTGGATGCGGTGGCAGGCGGCTATGAGTATGAGGATATGTTCCGCTATCTGAAAACCGATTTGACCGGAATCAGTCGGGAAGATCGGGATGAACTGGAAAACTATGTGCTGACTTGGGACATCCGAGGCTCTTATTGGACTACGGAAAAGCCTTGGAAGTGGCATCCGGATGGCTATGGACAAAAAAAAACTGACAAGTCAAATGCCTTGACAGAGAAAATGGACCAGTTGCGCAGAAAAGTCATCGCACCCTTGGAACAGTTACGAAAGGCTCAGGCCACGACGGGTGCAGCTTGGGCGGAAGCGGTCTATGCTTTTTTGGAAGAAATCGACCTGCCCCAGTGCCTGACCCGAAGAAATGAAGAGCTGCTCAAGCAGAACGAATTGCAGCAGGCAGAGGAGTACGCGCAGGTCTGGGATGTGCTGACGCTGGCCTTGGAGCAGTGCCATGAGCTGCTGGGCGAGGACACCATGTCTTTGCCGGAGTTTGCGGATTTGTTCCGTTTGGTGCTGAGCCAGTATCAGGTGGGCTCGATTCCTGTATCCTTGGATCGTGTGACTTGCAGCGATATGGCCCGTGTCAGCCACGCCACCGGAAAGGTGCTGTTCCTGCTGGATGCGGATGACAGCAGTATTCCTCAAATCCATCAGGAAACCGGACTGCTGACAGAGGAGGATAAGAAGCTGCTTTCTGAATTGGGTGCAGACCCGGGATTGGATCGGGACGGTCGGATGGATCGTGAAATGATGCTGGTCTATGAGTGCTGCACCATGCCGGAGGATCGGCTCTATGTCAGCTATGCCGCGCACGGAATGGACGGTCTGGAACAGCGGCCTTCGTTCTTGGTGCATCGCTTGACGGAACTGTTCCCGGAAGGTATGAACGATTATGTAAACTATAAGACGCCCTCTGCCATGTCTGCCGCCTTGGATGCCGCAGCACGCAGCGGCGATCAGGCGCTGCTGGAAGGCCTTGCCGAGTTGGAGCAGGGGATGGGTGCGCGTAAGGCACTGGAAGCTATGAACCTGACCCGAGCGCCGTTGACCAAAGAAGCGGTGCAGGAGTTGTATCAGGGCACCGTGCGCCTGTCTGCATCCAAGATGGATAAGATCAAATCCTGCCACTACTCTTATTTCCTTCAATACGGCCTGAACGCAAAGCCCCGCCGCAAAGCCGGATTGGCAGCGCCGGAAGCCGGTACTTTTGTTCATTATGTGTTGGAGCATGTGCTGACCCGAACCAAGGAACAGGGCGGTGTGGCACAGTTGGAGGAAGATGAGGTCAAACAGCTGGCTGAGGAAGTGACGGAACAGTATATTCAGGAAGAGCTGGGCGGCTTGGAGGATAAAACGCCCCGCTTCCGCTACCTGTTCCGCAGATTGGCCCAGTCGGCGGCGGAAGTCACTTGGATGATGATTGAGGAGTTGCAAGTCTCCGATTTTGAACCCATCGCCTTTGAGCTTGGCTTTGGACGAAATGAGGATTTGCCGCCGGTGCAGCTGAATGTGGACGGCATTGCCGTGTCCATTACCGGCTTTGTGGACCGTGTGGATGGTTGGGTGCATGACGGAAGACTGTATCTCCGCGTGATGGACTACAAAACCGGACATAAGAGTTTTGATTTGACCGATATCTGGCACGGTTTGAATTTGCAGATGCTGCTGTATCTCTTTACCTTGGAAGCCAAGGGTATGCCGGGAGAGGATCGGCCTGTGGTTCCGGCAGGCGTGCTCTATCTGCCTGCCCGAGAGGAGCGAGTGGTTGGCAGCCGGTCCATGGACGAAAGCGCACGGCAGAAGGACTTGGAGCGCAAGCTCAAGCGCAGCGGCTTAATTTTGAATGATCCCAACGTGGTGGACGCCATGGAGCATATCCCGTTGGGTTCGTCGGCACGGTTCCTGCCGGTGCAGGTGAGCAAAAAGACCGGAGCCATTTCCGGCGACAGTCTGGCATCCGCCGTCCAGCTGGGCAAGCTGAGAAGCCATATCCAGCATGTGCTGCGTGATATTGCCAGAGAGATTGCAGCCGGAGAGATTGCGGCGGACCCGTGGTTCAGGGACGATAAGCGGACCGCTTGCCAGTGGTGCGAATTTTCCACCGCCTGCCACTTCGAGGAGGGCAATCGGGGCGAGTGCAGCCGTTATCTCTATCCCATCAAGGGCACGGCGTTTTGGAATGAATTGGACGAAGAAGAGAAAGGAGGGGACTGATCGTGGGTGTGACATTGACGCATCAGCAGCGTGCTGCTGTGGATAATCGGGGCGGAGAACTGTTGGTATCTGCCGCAGCCGGTTCCGGCAAAACCCGTATTCTGGTGGAACGACTGCTCAACCGTGTGGAAGAGGAACATCTGGATCTGGACCACTTCCTTGTTATTACCTATACAAAGGCGGCAGCAGCAGAGCTTCGTGGCAAAATCATGGACGAATTGAATGCCCGTCTGGCCGAAAAGCCGGAGGACCCGCTGCTTCGTCGACAGAAAATGGTCATCTATCGGGCGCAGATTTCCACCATCCACTCCTTCTGTACCGCATTTTTGCGGGAAGAGGGCTACCGCATCGACTTGAACGGAGATTTCCGTGTGGGCGATGAAAGTGAGTGTAAGCTGCTGAAAGACCGAGTGCTGGAACGCATTTTGGAGGAGCGCTATCAGAACCTTCAGGATGACAGCGTGTTTGCGATGTTGGTGGATGTGCTGGCCGCAGGCCGGGACGATCAGAAGCTTTCCGGCATTGTGTTGGATATCCACAGCCGTGTCCAGAGCCATCCGGCGCCTGCAAAATGGCTGAAAGAACAGAGTGAGCGCTTTGACTTGAGTCGGGTCAAGGATGTTTCTGATACCGTTTGGGGCCGACTGCTGATGGAGGATGCCCGCAGACAGGTGGGTTATTGGCACCGCCGGTTTGTGGAGGCGCTGGATCTGCTGCAAGAAGATGCGGCCTTGGAGCAGGCCTATTCCGAAAGCTTTGATAGCACACTGGACAGTATGGATGATTTCCTTGCCGCATTGGACCGTGGCTGGGACAGTGCCAGAGCCTTGAGTGACATTCAGTTCCCCAGATTGGGCAGCTCCAGAAAAGTGGAGGACAAGGCCCTTCAGGAGCAGCTGAAAAAGATGCGTGAGCGCTGCAAAAAGCGGATGCAGAAGGTGGCGGACAGCTTCTCTGATTCCAGTGCTGACCTGATTGACGATATGCAGACGGTGCTGCCGGTGGTGCAGGAGCTGCTGCGGCTGGTGCAGGACTTCGACGACGCATACAGCGCCGAAAAGCGCCGACTGAATCTGGTGGATTTCTCCGATTTGGAGCATCTCACCTTGAAGTTGTTGGTGGATGAGGATGGCAAGACGGCAGAGCTGGCTCATCGCTGGCAGGAACGGTATGCGGAAATCATGGTGGACGAGTATCAGGACACCAATGAGGTGCAGAACGCCATCTTCCGAGCCATCAGTGACGAAGGCAAACAC
>SAMEA104404100__coassemble_1597_pt1 | contig 19905 bp, 18 predicted proteins | sample SAMEA104404100__metabat2_low_PE_082 | metagenome-assembled genome bin SAMEA104404100 (sample SAMEA104404100) | Balaenoptera acutorostrata
AAAGAAACGGAGCAGAAGAGAACGGCAGTAAACGTGCGCAGGCCGGAAACAGAAGTGATTGGATGAAAACGGAATCAGGAGGGCTCGGTAATGTTTGGATTTAAGAAAAAAGAGAAGAAACCGCTGTGTATTCGGGGCGCAGATGTGATGGAGATCATCCGGTCTGATTATAATGCGTCGATGGCATTTGAATTGCTGGAATTTGTCTATCAGCATGAGCATTACCTGATGGGCTCTATGTTGGTGCCGCCGGAGGCAGAGGAACGACAGGAAAATATTTTCTTTGTATTTCAAGATGTGGCCTATCAGGATTTTGATGAATTTCAAGATAAGGCCCGCATTGATGGTGTCAAACTCGCAGAGTTGCGTGAGCCAATCGAAGTGGTACGGGCAGGCATTTATGGGAACGACACCATGCTGAGTACCCCTTGGGGAGAAACACGGCTGGCACAAAAGGCACTGAATCAATCGTAAGTCGAAGGGGTGCATACCATGGGAAACAGAAAAAAGAAAGCAAAGACCACCTATGAGGATTCTCTTGCCGAAATTTTCTTCAAGGCCGGAATCACCGTGTTTGTCTTTCTGCTGATTGGATGTATCGTGCTGTTTTTCTTCATGCTGTATCGGAGAAATGTGTATCCCGATGGGATGAAGCTGGTTCGATTCTGCTTTGTGTTTGCTGCTATCTGTTCTTATGGACCGGCGGTGTTCAGCTTGTTCAAAGTCTGGCGACAGGAACGCATGCTCGGAATCTACTGGAAGGATCGAAACGACCATGACCGGCCTGTATGGGAACGAGATTGGTATTTGGACTATGACCGTGGAGGATTTCTCCTCTGCCACCGTGCGTACATCAATCGTATCCTCGGAGCCAAGGAAGAAACCGAATATGGAAATTATGGGGGCAGGGGAAAAGCATACTGCGTGATTTTTGAAGATATTGCCGGAAAACAGCACACATTGCGATTTTCTTCCGCCTCCTTGAAACGGAAATTCCTGCTGTGGTATCAAAAACGTTCTGGCAAGGAGAAAAAGGCCGAAACGGTGTGATAGGATGGGACAGTACACCGAATCGGAGAACCTGGATTGGACTCAGCCTGCGTTTTGCTGTAGTTTCGCTGGTCACAGCTGTATTTTGGAAGTGCCAGTGAAAGCGGTGGCTTTCACATGACCGGAAAATAAAAAATCCGTCTGACAGTTTTGTCAGACGGATTTTTTTGTGCAGTCAGTAGATGCCGAACACAGGGAGGTAGACCTGATTCTGGCGCACAACTGCCGCCAAAATAAAACACTGATGCACTCTGGTCAGAGCCATCAGAAGTAAGAAAAGGAAGAGAAGAGAGAGAAAAAACTCATCCTTATTATAAATGCCCAAAAAGTGGAAGTTAAGAAAAATGTGGAAAACCGCAATAAAACTTTTGGAAACATTTGATAAAAAGTAAAATTTATACAAGTAATGCAACTTTTTAGGGTAAATACACTGGACTTATGAGGCGGATGGTGATAGAATACCAGAGGTTTATAAAGAAGAAAGTGAAGGGAGAAAAAACAAATGAAAAAAGAATCTAAGCCGATCCCTGAAGGGGGCATCCGCAATTCCTTTAAGGAACTGGGTGTGCCCAAGACCCTGCTTCTGGGCCTCCAGCATATGTTTGCCATGTTCGGAGCCACCATTCTGGTGCCTATCCTGATTGGCAACTACTTCGGAATGGAGCATCCCCCCATTCAGGTCACCTTGTTCTTTGCCGGTGTCGGCACTCTGTTCTTCCATGTCTGCACCAAGATGCAGGTGCCTGCCTTCTTGGGCTCCTCCTTCGCCTTCCTCGGCGGATTTGCCAGCGTGGCCAATCTGAATGAAGGCATCTATGCCAATATGGACAGCGTGGAAAAATTGCAGTACGCCTGCGGCGGCGTGGTTGTTTCCGGCCTGCTGTATCTGCTTCTGGCTTTGGTGATGAAGGTGGTCGGAGTGAAGCGTGTCATCCGCTTCCTGCCTCCTGTGGTCACCGGCCCCATGATCATCCTGATCGGCCTGAGCCTGGCCCCTTCTGCTGTGAATAACGCCTCCCAGAACTGGGTGCTGGCCGGTATCGCTCTGCTGGTGATCGTGGTCTGCAACATCTGGGGCAAGGGCATGGTCCGCATCATCCCCATCCTGCTGGGTGTGGTGATTGCCTATCTGGCCGCAGTTGTGTTCCAGTTTGTGTTCCATGTGACCAATCCCGACGGCTCCGCCATTCTGGACTTCTCCGGCGCTGCTGCCTGCGCATCTGAGGGCCTGCTGGGATTCATCAACCTGCCCGAGTTCAAGCTGGCCAAGTTTGACCTGACTGCCGTGTTCATCATGGCTCCCATCGCCATCGCTACCATGATGGAGCACATCGGCGATATCTCCTCCATCTCCGCAACGGTGGGCGAGAACTATGTGGAAAATCCCGGCCTGCAGCGTACGCTGGTGGGCGACGGTATCGCAACCTCTCTGGCCGGCATGTTCGGCGGCCCTGCTAACACCACCTACGGCGAGAACACCGGCGTGCTGGAACTGAGCAAGGTCTATGACCCCCGTGTCATCCGTCTGGCTGCTGTCTACGCCATCATCCTGTCCTTCAGCCCCTTCGTGGCACGCATCATCGGCTCCATCCCCAGCAGCATCATCGGCGGTGTTTCCTTCGTCCTCTACGGCATGATCTCCGCAGTCGGTGTCCGCAATGTGGTGGAAAATCAGGTGGACTTCCGCAACAGCCGTAACCTGATCATCGCCGCACTGATTCTGGTCACCGGCCTGGGCTTCAGCAATGGCCTGACCTTCACCATCGGCACCACCTCTGTCACCCTGACTTCTCTGGCTCTGGCCGCTCTGGTGGGCATCATTTCCAACGCTATCCTGCCCGGTAAGGACTACATCTTCCACGGCGACAACGAAGCCAAGCTGAAGACCAGCTCCGAAACCATCCCCACCATCAGCGACGCTGATCTGGAGGACTGATCGGACTTCTTCTAAGTACAAAAGCAGCCATCTCAGATTGCTGAGATGGCTGCTTCTTTTTTATCGTTTCTTCCGAAGCCCAAGTTCCACTGCGCCAAAGAGCAGACAGCCGCAGAGGTAGCATAGGATGTCCTTCCAGTCGAAAGTCGTGCCGATCAAGATGCGCAAAAGCGGGTTTTCGATGTGCAGATGGTCCGCAATGTGCCAAAGCTGTGCAAGTTCCACCGCCCCGCTGAATAGGAACACATAGAGCGGGAGCGCCTTGGGACGCTCCGGACAGATGCAGCGCAGCAGACAGCACAGCAGCACCGTCACTAGCATGTCGCCCAGATAGGGGCGAATAAAGCGGTCATGGACAAAAGCGCCGATGAAGATTTCACACAGCAGCAGGAGAAAAAAGCACAGCAAATACACAAGTCGGGATTGTTTTGTGGATAATTTTCTGGGATTTTCCGTCATCAGACAGGCTCCTTTCTGGTTTTACAGCCACTTTGTGGATAAAAAAACAAGCAGAGGAAATCCTCTGCTTGTTTTTGCACATTGTTGACTGTCGATCAGTACCGGTTTACATTGCCGGAGATCAGCAGCGTGGGCAGCAGCCACAGTCCGAGGAACAGCAGCACATTGACCGGAGACAGAGAGGCAAAGGCGCTCATGGCGGTCAGATAGTAGCCCATGGCCAGACCTGCCAGAGAAGACAGGATGGTGGCAAGCATGTTGAGCCGCACGGCAGAGCGAAGCTTGCGGCAGCCCACAATGGTTTCTGCATAGGATTCCGCATTGTCCCGGCTGAGCAGGGCAGTGAGAATGGGGGAATGTTCCTGTTCCGGTTCGGTCAGCTCCATACGGCGCTCCACCGGAGGATACTCCATCTTCTCCACGGGGATTTTCAGCTTCTGGCGCACCATAGAGGGATTCACATTGAAATCACGGGGCACCAGCACGGGAACCAGGTGGGTCTGGAGCAGGGAAAGCACGGCAGGCCGGACGGAATTGGTCTTGGCGTAGTTCAGGGCAAAGATGCCGCGAAGGGAACCGTCAATGGCGCAGAACACGGCGTTTTGGACCTTCAAATCCTGAGGCAGAGGCACATCCATCACAGCCATGAAGGAGGCAGAGCCTACCATGATCTGCTCACCACGGATGACGCCGCTGAGGCCGCCGGCCTCGTAGCAGCGGAACTCGTCCACACGGCGGTAGAAGCCGCCCTGCGTGCGGACCAGACTGTCAAAGGGATGGGACAAGGCAGAACCGGAAGCCCGAATCAGGCTGGCGGCACAGCCAACCAGTTTCTCCAGCGAAACATCGCCATAGACCTTGATGCCGTTGAACTGGATAGAACCGGCGGGGAACAGGTCGGTGTCGCTGATCAGCACGCCGCCATTGCCGGCAGAAGCGTCCACACCGGGCCAACCGGCCACCGCAGCACCGCTGCGTTCCAGACGGCGGGTGAGTCGCAGCCAAGGCTGAGAGAAGCTCAGGATAGCGGACAGGGGGCTTGCAGCCATCAGAATGACGGACAGACTCCAGAGGAATCGATCCGGCCGTTTCTGGGTGACGGCAACCAGAGCGGCGCACAGCACAGCGGCGATGAGAACAATCGGTGCGAAACGGCTTTGCAGCAGCTCTGCGCTGCTGGGAGCCTGAATCTGAGCGCCGAAGCCCTCCGTGCCGCCCCGTTCTTTGGTAAAGGTGTCCCGGGCGTTCCAAAGCTCCGGGTCCTTGGTGATTCGCTTGGGGTCTTGTGCCACCGAAGCCTGTCGGCAGGCCCGATGGTTGGCCAGCTTGCGGTCAAAAGCGCCCCAAGTCAGGCAAAGCATCATCAGAGAAGCAGGTGCGCTGTAAGGCAGAGGGCCTTCTCGGCCAATCAGACAGTAGTATAGACCGTCCAACAGGGCCACCAGCACAGACACACTGCCCAGTGTGTGCAGCGTGAACAGTTTTTTCTTGATGGATGCCAGTCCCATCCAGACCACATCCAGACTGAACACCAGCGCCCAGCCTGCCAGCCACAGCTGCAGCATAGCCACAAGGCGCAGATCGGATACTAAGAACTGGGGCAGAGGCAAGGGCAGCATGCCGTCCACAGACAGGGTGATATAGAGGTTTGCCAGCGTCAGCAGCACCAGAATGGACAGGCGCTGACTCATGAAGTTCATGCCGGTGGCATAGATGCGGCTCATTTCCTGCACAGGGATGTCTGCTTCGGGACGGCGGGGCTTGCGGCGGAAATGAGGAATCCGCTTGCGCTCTTCCGGAAGAGGTGCTTCTTCCTCTTCATCGGTGCCGGGGATGTACTTCTCCGCCATCTCCACATCTTCATTGGTGGAAGCGGCCTGAGAGAACATATTGTCGGCAAAGGCATTGGCCTTGGCTTTCAGCCGAGCAAAGCGGCTGGCCGTGGGCGGGATTTCCTCCTCATCCAGAGCGGCGGCACGATATTCCTCACGATCCGGCTCCGGAGCCATGCGGGAATGCATCTTTTTCGGGGTGTAGCCGTCAGGACGGCTCTCTTCCGCTTCATCGTCAAAGAACTCCTCCGGCAGTTCGTCGGGGGGGTCTTCCCAAGCAGAAGGATTGGCGGGGGGATCCTCAGGTCCCTCCAGCCCAGGGAACAGCACCAGCTTGCTCTTGCGCTTGTGCTTATGTTCTTCGGGTTCGGTGAACAGATCGGAGGAATCGTCGTCCGTGTCCCGAATGACGGGGGGCATGACGAGGGGTTCTTCCTGTTCTTCTTCCTGTTCAGGAGTTTCATCTTCCTGCTCAGGTGCTTCGTCGAAAATCTGAGTGAAGTCCGGCTCCGGCAAAGGTTCGGGGTCATCGGTTTCCGCATCATCCTGCGGATCGGGGAAGTCCGGTTCGGGGAGAGGATCGGAAGGAGGCTCTTCTACCGGAGATGCGTCGGCTTCCGGAACGGGAGCGGACGGCTTTGTGTCATAAATCTCTGCCATAATGTCCTCCAGCGAATCCTCAGAGGCAGTCACGCCGCTGAGCAGATCGTTGAGGTCATAGAGATCGTTATTCGGTTTTTCGCTGTTTCCAGCCATGTGTAATCTCCTTCGATTTCAATGCAGGGGGAAAGGTAAACTTAGTTCATGCGCTGGCGCACAGCTTCATAGAGCATGATGGCGGCAGCGGCAGAAGCGTTGAGGGAGTCCAGCTCGCTCTTCATGGGGATGCTGACGGTGAAGTCGCATTCCTCGGTTACAAGGCGGCTCATGCCGGAGCCTTCGCTGCCGATGACGATGGCGGCGGGGCCCTTCAGGTCGGCCTTGTCGAGGGAAGTGGTGCCGTTCATTGCGGTGCCGAAGACCCAGACACCCTCCTGCTTCAGCTCCTTGAGCAGAGCGGTGATGTTGGGAACACGGGCCACGGGAATGTGGCTGACAGCACCGGCACTGGTCTTGGCGACCACAGCGGTCAGACCGGCGGAGCGGCGCTTGGGGATAATCACACCGTGTGCGCCGGCGCAGCAGGCGGTACGGATGACGGCGCCCAGATTGTGGGGATCGCTCAGCTCGTCACAGACGACGATCAGAGGAGCTTCACCCTTTTCACGGGCAGCGGCGAGGATGTCGTCCACGCTGGCGTACTCACGCACGGCGCAGGCGGCGATGACGCCCTGATGGGAGTGGGTGACGCTCATGTGATCCAGCTTGCGCTTGTCCGCATCCACGACCACGATGCCACGGGCACGGGCAGTGGAAGCGATGTGACCCAGAGCGGCGTCGGTTTCACCCTTTAAGATGTAGATTTTGTCGATCACGGTGCCGGTGCGCAGTGCCTCGGTCACAGCGTTGCGGCCCTCGATGATGCCGTCGGCCTCAGCTTCGGGCATGGGGCGGCGGGAATTATAATCTGCCATAATACGGCCTCCTGTAGTGATAGCAATTCACTATGCAGTATAGCACAAAATATCGGGGGAAGAAAGGGGGAGATTTTGAAGAAAAGCGGAAGAAAGCGTAAAAACAAATCGGCTTTCCTTTACAGATTGTTTACGGGTGTTTCCTTGTAAACAGCAAGGTATTGTGATATATTTGAACTAATATTTATCGAAGTGGAGGATTGTATCCTTGGATAAGAAAAGTAATCAAAGAAAAGGAAAGGGCGCCGGACCGAAGAAAAATATGATGGGAATTTTCTCCATCGTTCTTTGGGCCGTGATCATTGTCGTCCTGATCAACTACTTCACCTCAAGTGCCGCAATGAGCGGTCAGGTGGAGATCAAATTCAGCGAACTCGTCGATCTGGTGGAAGAAGACCAGGTGGAAGAGGTCAAGCTAGAACAGGGAAAGTACACGATTTCTCTGAAAGAGGATGCTCAGAAGACCTGGATGCAGGAATATTACGGGGACAAGTATCAGGATGACCTGAAAATGCCCACCATTTACACCGCACCTCTGAGTTACACTGATTTCCTGCTGTTGCTGCAGGAGCATGATGTCACCTACTACACCCCCTATCGTACCAACAACTTCATGATGGACTTCCTGCTCACGTGGCTGCTGCCGATGGTGGGAACGCTGCTCCTCATGATGCTGCTGTTCCGCTTCCTCGGTAAGCGTATGGGCGGCGGCATGGGCATGGGTGTCGGCAATGTGGGCAAGGCCAATGCTAAGATGTATGTGGAAAAGTCCACCGGCGTCACCTTCCGTGATGTGGCCGGTCAGGATGAAGCCAAGGAATCGCTGGAAGAGATCATTGATTTCCTCCACAACCCCGGCAAGTACACCGCCATCGGCGCAAAGCTGCCTAAGGGCGCTTTGCTGGTGGGTTCTCCCGGTACCGGTAAGACTTTGCTGGCTAAGGCAGTCGCCGGTGAGGCAAAAGTGCCTTTCTTCTCTATTTCCGGCTCCGACTTTGTGGAAATGTTCGTCGGTGTGGGCGCAAGCCGTGTCCGTGACCTCTTTAAGGAAGCGGCAAAGATGGCTCCTTGCATCATCTTTATTGATGAGATCGATACCATTGGTAAGAAGCGTGATTCCGGCGGAATCGGCGGCAATGACGAGCGTGAGCAGACGCTGAACCAGCTGCTGGCGGAACTGGATGGCTTTGACCCCACCAAGGGCGTCATTGTCCTTGGTGCAACCAACCGTCCCGAGGTTCTGGATAAGGCTCTGCTGCGTCCCGGTCGTTTCGATCGCCGCATCACCGTCGACCGTCCCAACCTGGCTGGCCGTCTGGCCACCTTGCAGGTGCATACCCGCAACATCCGCCTGTCTGAGGACGTGGATCTGAACAAGATTGCCGCCGCTACGGCTGGCTGCGTGGGTGCTGACCTTGCCAACCTGGTCAATGAGGCCGCACTGCGTGCCGTCCGTATGGGCCGTTTTGCCGTCAACCAGAACGACTTGCTGGTGTCCTTTGAAATGGTCATCGCTGGTGCGGAAAAGAAGGGCACCGTGTTGACCGAGAAAGAAAAGAAGCTGATTGCCTATCACGAGGTGGGTCATGCTCTGGTGGCTGCCCGCCAGAAGGGCACCGAGCCTGTCAGCAAGATCACTATTGTTCCTCATACGCAGGGCGCACTGGGCTACACCATGCAGACCCCTGAGGAAGAAAAGTATCTGGAGGACAAGGACGAACTGCTGGCGGATATGCGCACCCTGCTGGGCGGCCGTGCCGCTGAGTGGACGGTGTTCCATACCATGACCACCGGCGCATCCAACGATATTGAGCGTGCCACCGATCTGGCCCGCAAGATGATCACCATGTACGGCATGAGCGACCGCTTCGGCGTGATGGGTCTTGCCACCATGCAGAACCGTTATCTGGACGGCACTGCCGGTATGAACTGCGCAGAAGCTACCTCCGCTCTGGTGGACGAGGAAGTCCGTGGCCTGATGAACAACGCCTATCAGGAGGCGATTCGGATTCTGGAAGAGAACCGCGATATGCTGGACAAGGTCGCCGCTTACCTGCTGGAGAAGGAAACCATCACCGGTCAGGAAATGATGGCCATTCTGGAAGGCAGAGATCCCGCTCTGGTGGACAACTACGGCGCAAACCCCGACCGCAAGAGCCGCCTGTCCGGCGATGTGGAGCCGCCTGCCCGTGCCATTCACATGGTCAGCGAAGCTCCGGTCAACCCCAACTCCTATGAGGACAACACCGACGAGGATGCGTCGGATGAGCCTTCTGAGGAGCAGGACGAAACCTAATTGAAATTGAAACAGCGGCATGACGGAAGTCATGCCGCTGTTTTTGCATAGTAGGAAGTTTGTTCTACTCGGGTAGGATGAAATGCAAACCCCCGGCGTGTATGAGAGTCATACACGCCGGGGGTGTCATTTGTGCCTATGTGCCGGAAACTCCGGCAGATTCACTTTGTTGTGTGTGGATTACACCACGATGCCGCCGTTTGGGGACAGCACCTGTCCGGTGATGAACTCAGAGCCGTCGGCGCAGAGCCAGCGGACGCAGCGGGCCACTTCGTACGAAGTGCCGATGCGGCCCAGCGGAGTTTCCTCTGCCAGAGCGGCCAAATCCTCAGAGGTGAGGTGGGCGTTCATATCCGTGTCGATGACACCGGGAGCCACGCAGTTGACACGGATGTTGGAGGGACCGACTTCCTTGGCCAGCGCTTTGGTCAGAGCAATCACAGCGCCCTTGGTGGCGGAGTAGGCCACTTCACAGCTCCCGCCGACCTGACCCCACATCGAACTGAGGGTGACGATAGCGCCCTTTTTCTGCTCCAAGAAGTAGGGAAGTGCGGCACGAATGGTGTAGAAGGTGCCGTCCACATTGACGGCGAAAAGATTGCGCCAGTCCTCATCGTTCACATGGGAGACCACATCCTGAGGCAGGGCAATGCCAGCACAGCAGACCAAGGCGTCCGGAGCGCCCAACTGCTGAACGGAAGTGTCGATAAACTGCTTGACCTGAGTCGAGTCGGACACATCGGCCTGCACAGCCAGCACACTGAGACCACGCATGGACAGCTCTCTGCACAGAGCCTGAGCCTGCTCTTCGGAGTTCTGATAGCAGAAGGCGATCTTCCACCCCTTAAAGGCAAATGCGCGAACGACTGCGGCACCAATGCCGCGGCTGCCGCCGGTGATAAATACAGTACTCATAGTGGAAAACCTCCTGTCTTAGTTTCGATTTCCTCAAACGAGGGGGCGGAGCATGCTGCAAGGGAGAAAAGCATAAGGATGGAAAGAAGATCAAGAGCAGAATCTCCGCCGAATCGATTTCCTACAGTATACAGGAGGAAAGGCTAGATTGCAAGAAAACTGCAAAATCTGATACCAATGGCTTTCTGAACGAAATGACAAAAAATGAACGATTCAATCCACATTTGTTTGTGACTTTTATAAATATCCTCTTGTGTTTCAGAATTTCATGATGTATAATATGCACATCGGTGAAAGAAAATCACAGGCATTGCTTGTATAATTCGCCATGACTAATACTAGTAAGGAGAGATCCAATCATGAGTTATTCGGTGCAGAACATTCGTAATGTCGCCCTTCTGGGCCACGGCGGTAACGGAAAAACTTCCCTCGTGGAAAGCATGCTGTATATGCTGGGAAAGATTGACCGTATGGGAAAGACCGCGGACGGAAATACCGTTTGTGACTATGATGCTGAGGAAATCAAGCGTCAGATGACCGTTTCCACCGCCATCGCTCCTCTGGAATATCATGGCTGCATGATGAATGTGCTGGACACTCCGGGTAACTTTGATTTTGCCGGTGAAGTGCAGGCTGCCCTCCGTGTGGCAGAGCTGGGTATCATCGTCTGCGACGCAAAGAGCGGCTTGAGCGTGGGTACGGAGCGTGCATGGAAGTATCTGGATCAGTACAAGATGCCTCGCTTTATCTACATTGCCAAGGCCGATGAGGACAGCGGCGACTTTAACGGCGCATTTGCCACGCTGCGTGAGCATTTTGGCCGTTCCATCGCTCCTCTGCATATTCCCATCTGGGACGAGAATAAACATGTTACGGGTATTGTGGATATCCTGAATAAGCGTGCCTTCACCATCAACGAGAACGGTGAGCGTGTGGAGATCCCTGTGCCTGAAGATAAGGTCAGCGTGGTCGATGAGCAGTACGAGGCTCTGATGGAGTCCGTGGCCGAAACCAGCGAAGAGTTTATGGATAAGTTCTTCAGCGGCGAGAGCTTCACCTATGCCGAAGTGCTGCAGGGCCTGCGCACCGGTATCAAGGACGGCACTCTGGTTCCTGTGTTCTGCGGCAGCGCCATGACTGGTCTGGGCACCATCTCTCTGCTGGATGCCATCGCCGATCTGGGTCCCAACCCCATCGAAGCACCCCATGAAATGGTGGTGGATGATGACGGCGAGCTGGAGCCCTTCGCTGTGTCCCCCGGTGCTATGCCCGCTGCTCTGGTCTTTAAGACCACCGCAGACCAGTATGGTAAGTATTCCTTTGTCAAGGTTCTCTCCGGCACCTTGACTCCCGATATGCCCGTGCTGAATGTGGCCACCGGCAACACCGAAAAGGTGGGTCGTCTGTACATCCTCCGCGGCAAGAAGCCCACCGAAGTCAAGTCCCTGACCTGCGGCGACATCGGTGCCATTGCAAAGATGGAAAAGGTTCACACCGGCGACACCTTGTGCGATCCTCGCCACGTCATCAAGTTTGAGGGCATTCCCTTTGCCGAGCCCAACTACTCCAAAGCCATCTATCCCAAGACCCGTGGTCAGGAGGAGAAGGTGGCAGCTGGTCTGATTCGTCTGAACGACGAAGACCCCTCCTTCACTGTGACCAATAACGCCGAGACCCATCAGATGGTCATTACCGGTACCGGCGATATCCAGCTGGATGTTCTGGTCAGTAAGTTGAAGAACCGCTTCGGTGTGGAAACCACGCTGGAAGAGCCTCGTGTGGCGTATCGTGAGAAGATCCGCAAGACGGTGTCCAAGCAGGGCCGTCATAAGAAGCAGACCGGCGGCAGTGGCCAGTTCGGTGATGTTTGGATTCGCTTTGAGCCTTGCGACAGCGAAGAGATGGTCTTTGAGGAAGAAGTGTTCGGCGGCAGCGTGCCTAAGAACTACTTCCCCGCCGTGGAAAAGGGCCTGCGTGAAGCTTGCCGTCACGGCGTGCTGGCCGGCTATCCTGTGGTGAATTTGAAGGCAGTCCTCTATGATGGCTCTTACCATCCTGTGGACTCCTCTGAAATCGCCTTCAAGACCGCCGCACAGCTGGCTTACAAGGCCGCTCTGCCTGAGGCTAACCCCGTCATGATGGAGCCTGTGGGTGAGTTGAAGGTCACCGTGCCCGACGCCTACATGGGCGATGTCATCGGTGATCTGAATAAGCGCCGTGGCCGTGTGATGAACATGGATGCCACCGAGTCTGGCGAGCAGATCATCGAGGCCGAGGTGCCTATGGCTGAAATGATGAGCTATGCCATTGAGCTGCGTGCCATGACTCAAAGTCGTGGCAGCTTCACCTTCCACTTTGTCCGCTATGAGGATTGCCCTCCTGCAGCACAGGCAAAGGCCATTGAAGTGGCTAAGGAAATGAAGGAAGAGTAAGCCACTCAGTTACAAACGAAAAATTGCCGCCGGAGCTTCAAAACTCCGGCGGCGTTGTTTCTTTTTGAAGAAATTCTTAATTAAGTTTTCATTTGACCCCAGAGGACATTAGCCCTATAATGAAAATAGGAATTTCTATCAGAAAAGGAGGGATTCCATTGACAGAATTAGATGAAAAGAAGGGCACCCAGCTTGAGGATGTTCCGGAAGTAGACGCAGAAGCGACCAAAGAATTTGAGCCTAGCTCTGAGCCGGGCTGCGAGGCAGAGCCTGAAACCGAAAGCGAAACCGCTGCTCCGCCGGAAGTCAGATCCCGCAGAGAACTGGATGACAAGTCGGAAAAGACCAAACGTGTTTGGCTGATCGTTGCACTGGTGGCAGTGGTGCTGGCACTGGTGGGTTTCCTGTATTATGTGGGAGCCACACAGCATGCGGGGCATTTTCCGTCCAATACCACCATCAACGGCACTGATGTGAGCGGCATGACCGCCCAGCGAGCCAAGAAGGAGCTTTCCGATCAGGTGGCCGACTATGTGCTGAATATCCATGGTCGGGAAGGTCAGGAGATGACCATTACCGCAGAAGATGTGGAGCTGGCCTATGTGGATAATGGCGAGGTGGATGCCTTGCTGGATCAGTATCCGTCCTACCTGTGGCTGTTCCATATGTTTGGTACCAAGACGCTCACCGCAGAGGCAGATACCGAGATGAATGATGCGCTTGCGGAGGAGAAAATCAAGAATCTGGACTGTTTCTGGAATTATATCCCCATGGAAGAGGCCAAGATTGTGGATAACGGCACCGAGTTTGTGGTGCAGCCTCCTCAGCAGGGCACGCAGTTGGATGTGCGCCGTGCCACCGATGCCATCCGCACCGCATTGAAGGATGGCCAGACCGATTTGAATCTGGAAGAAGCGGACCTTTACCTAAAACCCACTGGTGATGTGGACGAGGCCAAGCTGACCGAAACCACGGAGCGGCTCAACGGCTACTTGAAGAGCAATCTGACAGTGGATTTCGGTGATGATCGCATTGTCACCATCGACGCAAGTGTCATTCGCACTTGGATCAAGGAAGATGCCAGCGGCAATCTGGACTTGGATCGGGATTTGGCCTTTGATTTTGTGAAGCAGAACATGGCCTATCAGTACGATACCTTCGGATTGAAGCACAAGGTCAAAATCCACAATGGCATGACGCTGGAGCTTTCCAAGGGCGACTATGGCTGGTGCTTGGCAAGAGGTGACACCACCGACGCTATTCTGGAGGCCGTCCGTGCCGGACAGTCTGGCCCCATCGAACCCAAGTGGCTCTACAAGGGAATGCATCTGGGTGAGGACGATATCGGCGGCACTTACATTGAAATCAGCATTTCTGAGCAGATGATGTGGTGCTATAAGGACTACGAATTGGTGGTGGAAACCCCCATCGTCACCGGCAACATCAGCAAGGAGTACGGCACACCCTATGGCAGTGTCTGGGCCATCGACGCAAAGAAGAAGGATGCAGTCCTCGGCACTATGGAAACCCAGGGCTATTCCAGCCGTGTGAAGTACTGGATGCCCTTCAATGGAAATGTGGGTATCCACGATGCAGACGGATGGCGCAGCCAGTATGGCGGCGATATCTATCTGACTTCCGGCAGCCATGGCTGTGTCAACACGCCTGAGGCTGCAGTCAAGCAGATCTATGACACCGTGTCCATCGGTACGGCTGTGGTGGTCTATGACTTGAATGATCCTGCAACAGTGATCTTGGAGCAGCCCTAAAACCAAACAGAGTGTAAAACCCGAGATGGCTCTGCCATCTCGGGTTTTTCTTGAAAAAATGACCGTTTTTCCCCAAAGCGGTGTTTGCACACCATCGGGGGATATGATAAAATAACTCCAAGTGTGAGGAGGTGAAGCCGTGATTCGGGAAGAAATCATCGGAAAAGTGACTTTGCTCCAATCGGACGACGAATTTCGGCTGACCAGGGATGCGCTGGCACTGATCGAGTTTGTGGTGCTTCATAATCGGGATCGGGTGTGTGATCTGGGTTGTGGAGTGGGCAATGTACTGCTGCCACTGGCTAACCGGGCCACCAATTTGACCTTAGACGGCATTGAACTGCGCCCAACGGCGGCGGAACTGTGTCGGGAAGGCATCAAACGCAGTGGATTGACCGGCTGCATCGTCACGGGCGACCTCAATGAGCGCTATGAAGCGCTGCCATGGGGGCGGTATGATGTGGTGGTGGCAAATCCGCCTTACTTCCCACAGAAATCCGGCGCAGTTTCGCCCAAGGAAGCCAGAGCGAAGGCTCGGACGCAGGACACCTATACATTGACTGCCGCGTGTCATGCGGCGTGGCGGCTGTGCCGAACCGGAGGACGGTTTGCGCTGTGTCTGCGACCGGAGCGGCTGGCGGAGTTGTTCTCAGCCTTGACCGCCACGGCGATGGAGCCAAAGCGGATGCAGCTGATTCAAAGTAAAGCAGATCGGGAGCCAAATTTGGTACTGGTGGAGGCCGTCAAAGGCGCAAAACCGGGGCTGAAAGTGCTGCCGACGAAAATAGAAAGGTGACAGACTATGGCAGGTATTTTGTATTTGGTTCCCACGCCCATCGGCAATCTGGGTGACTTGAGCCAGCGAATCATTGATACATTGAATGAGGTGGACTTCATTGCCGCAGAGGACACCCGTATTTCTCTGAAAATTCTGAACCATCTGGGCATGAAAAAGCCCATGGTCAGCTACTATCGCCACAACACCGAGAGCAGCGGCCCTCAGATTCTGGCCCGACTGCTGGGCGGAGAGAGCTGTGCGCTGGTGACGGATGCCGGCACGCCTGCCATCAGTGACCCTGGTGAGGAGCTGGTGGCCCAGTGTGCAGAAGCAGGAGTACAGGTCTGTGCAATCCCCGGCCCCTGTGCCTTGGTCACGGCATTGGCTGCCTCTGGTCTGCCCACCGGTCGGTTTACCTTTGAGGGCTTTTTAGCCATGAACAAGAAAAACCGTGCCGCCCACTTGAAAGATCTGGAAAACGAGCGCCGCACTATGATCTTTTATGAAGCCCCTCACAAGCTGTGCGCCACGCTAGAGGATATGCGAAAGGCCTTTGGCGGTGAGCGTCGGATTTCTCTGTGCCGGGAACTGAGCAAGCTTCACGAGGAAATCTTCCGCACTACGCTGGACGGAGCGGTGGAACGCTATGCTCAGCAGCCCCCCAAGGGTGAGTTTGTGCTGGTGGTAGAGGGCGCTCCTGAGGTAGAGGAAGAGGAGATCACCTTGGAAGAGGGCATCCGCCGTGTGCTGGAACTGCGAGAGAGCGGCCTTTCCATGAAGGATTCTGCCCGTCAAATCGCCGCAGAAACCGGATTAGGTAAAAATGAACTTTATGCGGGCGCAACACAAATGAGCAAAAATTAACACTATCTTATTACTGATTGTATAAACGAGGGTTTCGAAACAGGGTTTTGGAATCAAAAGCAAATAAAAAAAGCAAACTGCGGAGAAGGTGATGTGAGTCCTTCTCCGCAGTTTGCTTTTGAAACGTTTATTCTTCCGTATCCTGAAGTTCGCTCAAACATTTTGCGCAGATATTCTTTCCTTTGAAATCAATCACTTTTTTGGAATCTCCACAGAAAATGCAGGAAGCCTGATACTTTTTCAAAATAATTGAATTGCCTTCCACATAAATCTCCAAGGCATCTTTTTCAGCGATATCCAGCGTTCTTCTCAGCTCGATGGGAAGAACAATGCGGCCCAGTTCATCCACTTTTCGGACAATGCCGGTAGCTTTTACCTTCACCTGATAACCCTCCTAAACATACAATAATTGTAAAAATCACTGACGTTTTGTATAATTCTATTATAACAAAAAGTATAGTCATGTCAAATAATATCGAATAAAAAACAATGAAAAATATGGAATTTTTCCTGCATTTTTTTCGTATAATTCAGTACAAAACTGAAAATACAGAAAATGGTGCAAAAAAGGTGGGAAAGTCGAATGACATGGTTTTTTCTGGTTGGGGTTTTAGGGTCATTTTTGTTTGCCGTGTCGGCAGGTCAGGCGGAGATGCTCACCGGCGCCGTGAGTCAGGGGGCCGGTTCAGCGGTGGAGTTGTGCATCTCCATGGCGGGTATGCTCTGCCTGTGGTGCGGGGTGCTGAAGGTGATGGAACAGAGCGGAATGACAGCCGCCTTACGCCGTCTGCTGCGGCCGGTGCTGAAAAAACTGTACCCAGACTTTGCCGATGATTCGGAGGTAATGGATGGGGTGAGTGCCAATATGGCAGCCAATTTGATGGGAGTTGGCAATGCAGCCACACCCTTTGGGATTTCGGCAGCCCGTGGTATGACTCGGCGCTATGGAGGACGGGCAGGAGATGGACTTTGTACGCTGGTGGTGTGCAACACCGCATCCATCCAGCTGCTGCCAACCACAGTGGCTGCCATTCGCTCCGGTGCCGGATGCGCTTCGCCCATGGACATCCTGCCTGCGGTCTGGCTCACCTCAGCCGGTGCGCTGGCAGTGGGATTGCTGGCAGCCAGACTGCTCCGTCGGGTGTGGCCATGAATCTGCTGGTTCCGCTTTTGCTGGCAGGCACCACCCTTTGGGGTACCTTGCAGGGCGTGGATGTGTGGAATGCCATGGCAGAGGGCGCAAAGGAAGGACTTGCTGTCCTGCTTCGGATTTTTCCCTATCTGGTGAGCTTGATGACGGTGATTGCCATGCTGAGAGCATCCGGTGCACTGGCAGGATTGGAGCATCTGCTGTCGCCGGTGTTGGAATGGCTGGGGCTGCCGGTGGAAACCCTGCCCCTGATGCTGACCCGACCCTTTAGCGGCAGCGGAGCCCTGGGGGTAGGTGCGGAGCTGATCCAGACCTATGGCCCAGATTCCACCGTGGGCCGGACGGCGGCAGTGATGCTGGGCAGCACGGAAACGACCTTTTACACGGTGGCGGTTTATTTCGGTGCGGTGGGGGTCAAGGATAGCCGCTATGCCATTCCGGCGGCACTGATGGCAGATCTCACCGGCTTCCTGCTGTCAGGCTGGACGGTAAAGCTGTTGTTTGGATAAAGGAATCCCTCGGAGCAAAGGCTTTGGGGGATTCCTTTTTTGTATGATTCAGAGAGGGGGACATCTATAAAATAAGACGGGTGATCGGAAGGAAAATCCCTGGGAAAATCCCGGGTTTATTGCCGTAATGGGAAAGATTCCGGGAAAATCTCGTAAATTTCAGTGTAAATTTGGATGCCCCCTTGCAAAAGAAAGACTTTTGGTATAGAATTATAAAAACTTGGTGTGGTGTATGCACGCCCTTTTTGCCGGTTCTGCCGGTAACCAATCTATATTTCATTCATGGAGGAATTTGATTATGATTACTGCCGGTGAATTTCGTAACGGCAAGACCTTCGAATATGAAGGCAAACTGATGATGGTCGTGGAGTTCCAGCATGTTAAGCCCGGTAAGGGCGCTGCCTTCGTCCGTACTAAGATGAAGAACATCGTGACTGGTGCTGTGACCGAAACTTCCTTTAACCCCACCGCTAAGTTCGAGGAGGCTTTCATTGAGCGTACCGAGACCACCTATAGCTACAACGACGGTGATCTGTACTACTTCATGGACAACGAGACCTTCGAGATGACTCCCGTTGCCGTGGGCGATCTGCCTGACAACTTCAAGTTCGTCAAGGAGAACGATCCCTGCAAGCTGCTGGCTTACAAGGGAAAGGTGTTCTCGGTCGAAATCCCCAACTTTGTTGAGCTGGAAGTCACCGAGACCGAGCCCGGTGTCCGTGGCGATACCGCTACCAACGTGACCAAGCCCGCTACCGTTGAGACCGGCGCTGAGATCAAGGTGCCCATCTTCATCAACGCTGGCGATCGCATCCAGATCGACACCCGTACCGGCGAGTACATGGGTCGCGCTAAGTAAGGATCACTGATCTCTTTTGTTTTTCCGAAAGGAGGAGTTACAAAATGACTCTGTCTGAGAAAGTTGCATATCTGAAGGGTGTTGCCGCTGGAAGCGGTTTTGCCCCCGAAAAGTCCCCCGAAGGCAAACTCATCTCCATCATGATGGACATTCTGGAGCACATGGCCCTCAATGCTGAGGAAAATGATGATTCCATCCAGGCTCTGGCCGATCAGCTGGACGATGTGAGCGATAGCCTTGCTATGGTCGAGGACTATGTTTACAGCGAAGACTTCGACTTCGACGACGAAGATGACGACGAGGACGAGGATGTGGACGACGCCGAGGAGGCTCTGGCCGCGCTGGAGGAGGATGGCTTCTTCGAGCTGGAGTGCCCCAACTGCGCTGACATCCTGATGGTGGACAAGGGCGTTCTGGACGCCGGTACCATCACCTGCCCCGGCTGCGGTCAGGAGTTCGAAATCGAAATCGGCGTGGAAGATGTCGATGACAACGAGGACGAGGAGTAATTCCTTTCCGATCTGAGCAATCTAGCCCCGAAGCGCATTTGCGCTTCGGGGCTTTCTTTTTCGTTGCAAATTTACCGTATGTCCAGTATAATACCCACCAGAAAGGGGGACGAATCATGTCAGATCAGTTTTCCAGATTGCGTTTGCAGATCGGTGTGGAGCCGTTGGAGCGGCTGCGCAGTGCCCATGTGGCGGTGTTCGGCATCGGCGGAGTGGGCGGTCACTGTGTGGAAGCCCTTGCGAGAAGCGGCATTGGCGCCATCGATTTGATTGATAACGATACCGTAAGCCTGACCAACCTGAACCGGCAGCTGATTGCGCTGCACAGCACCGTGGGCAGACCCAAAGTGGAGGTCATGGCCGAGCGCATTGCGGACATCAATCCTCAGTGCGTAGGCAAAACCTATCAGACCTTTTACCTGCCGGAAACGGCAGATCAGTTCAACTTGGGGGAGTATGACTATGTGATCGACTGCATCGACACCGTCACCGCCAAGCTGGACTTGGTGGAGCGATGCCATCAGCTTGGCACACCCATCATTTGCTCGATGGGAACGGCAAATAAGCTGGACCCCACCAAATTTGTGGTCACCGATATCAGTAAAACTTCCATGTGTCCGTTGGCACGAATCCTGCGGAAGGAACTGCGGAATCGGGGCATCCATCATTTGAAGGTAGTGTACTCCACGGAGCAGGCATTAAAGCCCCATACCGAACTGCCGGATGCCCAAGAGGAATCGGGGAAGCGGCAGCTGCCCTCCAGCAATTCCTTTGTGCCCGGAGCGGCGGGACTCATTTTGGCCGGAGAAGTGATTCGCAATCTGGCCGGTATTACACTGTAAAAAAACAACGACCTGAGGGAAGCAACCGCAGGTCGTTGTTTTCGTCTCCGAAGAATTATCGGACTTTCTGCTGCAGTTGGAGACGATCCGCAATCATAGCAATGAATTCACTGTTGGTGGGTTTGCCCTTG